>Ga0307507_10000211_pt1 | contig 110644 bp, 25 predicted proteins | sample 7_EM_MG_FD_207223 | JGI IMG/M metagenome (GOLD analysis project Ga0307507, IMG submission 207223) | Populus trichocarpa ectomycorrhiza microbial communities from riparian zone in the Pacific Northwest, United States - 7_EM | ecosystem: Host-associated > Plants > Roots > Unclassified | place... | reverse complement strand
ATAATAGTTAAGTAATTTCCTTGATTTTGCTAGCATTATGGATTCTACTAATTCTACTAACTTAAAGATAGGTAATAAGAGTGGAGTTAGGTGTTCTAGTAGTATATCTAGAACTATTCTCAATTTATCGCAAATATAAAACTCTAATATAAAGGCTTAAGGAGCCAAAGCAAAGCAAAAACGAGAGATATTACGTAAAAGAACAAAGACCCTTTTTAAAAAAGCAGACGAGTTACAATCTATAGCTAGGGCAAAAGTATTCTATATTCTAAACGTGCAAAATAAATGGTACTTTTACACGTCTATAGAGCAGCCGTCATGGCCACCAACTATAGAATAGCTTATACGTTGACGACCTTTGTCTAAATATATCTTCTAACTAAGTATAGAGTCAAATATATCTAGTGCCTACAAAGCTTACGCCAAAAGACTTTAAAAAGGAGAAGAAGAACTAAATATAAAGAGAACAATCACCATTTTCTGTTAGCCCTTATAGTTTAGGGCTTGTTTAATAACTTTTTTTAACCTATTCGCGCCTACCTGTTTAACCCCCTGTTTTGTGCCCACCTACGCCCGTCTATAGGATTATAAGCGCAACTAGTGGGCGTTACAGTAGGGGTGTATATTGAACAGGTAAGAGCCGTTCGTTTAGTAGAATAATCGGCAGGTCGAGGACGGGCAGTAAGTTGTAATTATATAAGCCGCATCTAAGCTTATGGACGCTGAAAAACACCTAGATAGAGCCCGTAGTTAAACCCTTACTAATAAACTTAATTTCTTCGTGAAATACTTGCTCCTTTTAATAGCCGGGCTTAGTACGTCTACTAAGGGCAGCTCCGCTAACCCTACTGCCTTACCTATAGCTTAATCCTTACCCATATTAGACCCACCTAATATATACAATTTAACTACTCCCACTACCGCCACCACCCCTACTGAGCCAGTATTAGCGCCCAGTATATTAGCGCCTACGATAAGGCAGATAAGGAAGTGAGGGAGGGCGAAGATAATAAGGGACAAAGATAGGTAGGAGCTTATTACTACTAAGCTACCAGCCAAACGGGTCTAGAAGAAGAAGGTAATAATAGGTACGGATAATCCTAATAGGCCTCAATTAGTATGGCTTCCAGCCTTAAATAAGGCCTTCTTAACCTACCTATGGGTACTAGTGGATTAAGGCAAGGAGACCAACGGTGCTACTTTTAAGGCTACCGACTATGTGGACGCTATTGCCTTTATTAAGATCAAATTGGGTTAGGAGCTTACAATTAACCAGTTAACCAATAAGTACAATTATTAGAAGGCTGCTTTCCGTAAGTTCTTAGCCTATAAGAGGGTGTGTTTGGGTTAGGGCAAGCATAAGGTTACTCTATTACTATAAACGGATAAGGAGGGGGTTATAAATAACTACTTTCACTAACACGTTAGAAGAAAACCTTTTAAGAATAATTGGCCGGCTTATTATAAGCAATTAACATATCTGCTTGCTGGTAAAATGGCTAAAGGCAACTACGCCGCATTAATTAATAATGCGCTTGATAAGAATTCGTTATAGAATATAGGTATAAGCAGAGCCGACGACGACTCTAATATCAAGGTTAATAATTATAATATAATTAATGGCGGTGGGAACCTAAATTTAGCACTTAGATCAATTAAATAGAGTCCTTCTAGGATATTAAGTGCTGGAACTCCTACGCTATAAACTTTCCACTTAAACCACCCCCATATCTAGCTATAAATATTATTAGCTTCTGCTCCGCCGATATACCTTCCTGCATATACAGCCCATAGTCGTTAACAAGCCGATTAAGGAGTAATTTAAACATTTATTAGTTAAGGCGTGTTACCATTTTAAGCGCTAGTGGAGGACTGTATAACAGCTCTACCATCTTTCCCTTACTGCGCAGAGGATCAATAAGCTGCTAGCGCTTGCCACTAGCTACAGGAAGGTTATTTACAGCTTCTATAAGTATATAGAGGAGCCCCAGCAGCGCCCATAGGCCTATAGTTACTGTGGCTGGTATATAAGGCCTTATTGTTAAAGTCGGGTGGAATTACATAATAGAAGAATTATTTAAAAAATACTAAGATAGAATCGATCTAAACGCTAGCGTAGGTAGACGAAATACTACCCCCTTATTAAATGGAGGGTGCAGGTAAGATTTCGCCTGTTTAGCGGCGTAGGTGGGCAAAAGGGGCCCATCTATACTACATTAAGTGATAGAATCGCGGTAGACACGAGAATCCACCTACGCCCTATATATCGCCCGATTTCAGTTACCAAGACCGCCTAATAGGTAAGAATCCACCTGCAGTGATAAACGGACACCTTCTACCTGTTAGCAATTTGATCCTTTAGTTAGTATTGCGTATATAGGCCCTATTTATCATTTTTGGGTAACGAATAGGTAGGCGCAAATAGGTTAAAAAAAGTTATTAAACGAGCCCTTAACAGGTTAAAGACCAGGGGAGCGACGAAGCGCATTATTAGAGTCGTAGTATAAGCTAGATATAGAAGGACACAGAAACGTAAAATATAGTCAGTTAGGAGGTATAGATAGAAGAGGGGATTCTTAGGAGTATTCGCTTATTAAAATCGGCTTATTATTCGCTTAGGTGTAAATGTCCTGTCCCCTTTATAAAGTAGATTGTAGCTTTAACCGCGCTAATATCTAGGAAACGCTATTTTAACAAGAGTATGGCCGGTGTGGGTTAGCTATCCTCCCTGCTAGTTCCCGCGAGCGTAAAAACCTTAAGATAGCACTACTTACTGTAGTATATATAGGTACCTAATGCAACCACGATAGATCCACATCTACTACGCTATAATGGAAACTCTAAGTAGTTAAACGCACCGCAAGGCTAAGGCAAGGGCGGGGTGGCTTAGGTAAGGCTATACTTGCAATATAGACGCTTAGGTGCCGCAGCCCAACTGGCTCCGCTCGCAACCCTTAGTAGAGAAGATAAGCCCTCCATAGAGTTATAATGCATATATTCGCCATCTTCTGTCTACCCACCCATGCAAACTATGTATATCCTCAGTAATAAAACCCCGCCGCTTTAAGCCGGAGATTATACGGTAGGATAAGTGTCCTACCTATTAAATAGTTAGGGTGGATGTAAGTCTTATTTACTTTAGGCTAAGCTTTTTAAGAAGCCTATACTTTCTAGAGCCTAATTTAGTTCCTTGCATATTAGGTCAAGGCATATCTATTAATAGCCTACATATCCCATCTACCTTTATATCTACTAATGTATCCATCTTTACCAAAGTCTCTAAAGCACTTAGATAGCCCCGCAGACTCTAGTATCTTAGGTAGTCATCTCCAAAGACCTTCTAATAGCCTATTAGAGCCCTTAAGTACATTCTTCTAGCTCTATCTATGTCGTCTTAGCTAGCAAGAAGCAGGCCTAAATTATAGACTATATTAAGCGCCAGTGGGTAAGATGCAGTGATTTTTAGACCTAGGGCTTTCTCATATCCTTCTAGCGCTTACTAGTATATCTTCTCCACCTCGCCTAGCTTGCCCTAGTCTGTGTAGAGGCTGCCCAAGTTATTAACCGTAGAGAGTGTTAATATATAGTCCTGCTTAAGTGCCTTCTTATATCCTTCTAGCGCTCGCTAATATATCTTCTCCACCTCGCCTAGCTTGCCCTAGGATTTGTAAAGGTTGCCCAAGTTATTAACTATAGAGAGTATTAATGTATAGTCCCGCCTAAATGCCTTCTTATATCCTTTAAGCGCTCGCTAGTATATTTTCTCCGCCTCGCCTAGGTTGCCTAGATCTTTGTTAAGAATTATAAGACAATATATTAAATCTAGGATTAATATGTGCTCTAGTCTAAGTACCCTTTTCCTTTCTTCTAGCGCTTATTGGTATATCTTCTTAGCCTCGCTCAGCTTGCCCTAGAATTTATAGAGGTTGCCTAAGTTGTTAACTATAAAGAGTGTTAATATATAGTCCCGCCTAAGTACCTTCTCATATCCTTCTAGCGCTTGCTGGTATATCTTTTCTACCTTGCCTAGCTTGCCCTAGTCCGCGTAGAGGCTGCCTAAGTTATTAACTGTGTTAAGTGTTAATATATAGTCCCGCCTAAGTGCCTTCTTATATCCTTTTAGCGTTTGCTAGTATATCTTCTCCGCCTCGCCCAGCTTGCCTTGGGATTTGTAGAGGTTGCCCAAGTTATTAACCATAGAGAGTGTCAATGTGTGGTCCCACTTAAGTGCCTACTCCTTTCCTTCTAGCGCTTACTAGTATATCTTCTCTGCCTCGCCCAGCTTACCCTAGTCCGCGTAGAGGCTGCCTAAGTTGTTAACCGTATTAAGTGTTAATGTATAGTCCCGCTTAAGTGCCTTCTTATATCCTTCTAGCGCTCGCTAGTATATCTTCTCCGCCTTGCCTAGATTGCCTAGATCTTTATTAAGGATTATAAAACAATATATTAAATTTAGGGTTAATATATACTCTGGCCTAAGTGCCCTTTTCCTTCCTTTTAGCGCTTACTAGTATATCTTCTCTGCCTTGCCTAGCTTGCCCTAGTCTGCGTAGAGGCTGCCCAAGTTATTAACCATGGAGAGTGTTAATATATGGTCCTGCTTAAGTGCCTTCTTATATCCTTCTAGCGCTCGCTGGTATATCTTCTCCGCCTCGCCCAGCTTGCCCTAGGATTTATAAAGGTTGCCCAAGTTGTTAACTATAGAGAGTGTTAATATATAGTCCCGCTTAAGTGCCTTCTTGTATCCTTCTAGCGCTCGCTAGTATATCTTCTCCACCTCGCCTAGCTTGCCCTAGGATTTGTAGAGGCTGCCTAAGTTATTAACTATGTTAAGTGCCAATATATGGTCCCGCCTAAGTGCCTTTTTATATCCTTTTAGCGCTTACTAGTATATCTTCTCCACCTCGCCCAGCTTACCCTAAGCTGCGTAGAGGTTGCCTAAGTTGTTAACTATATTAAGTGTTGATATATAGTCCCACCTAAATGCCTTCTTATATCCTTCTAGTGCTCGCTGGTATATCTTCTTTGCCTCGCCTAGCTTGTTCTAGGATTTGTAGAGGTTACCTAAGTTATTAACCGTAGAGAGTGTCGATATGTAGTCCTACTTAAATACCTTCTTATATCCTTCTAGTGCTTGCTAGTATATCTTCTCCGCCTTGCCCAGTTTACCCTAAGCCGCGTAGAGGTTGCCTAAGTCGTTAACCGTGTTAAGTATTAATATATAGTCCCGCCTAAGTGCCTACTCCTTTCCTTTTAGTGTTTGCTAGTATATCTTCTCTACCTTACCTAGCTTGCCCTGGTCCGCGTAGAGGCTGCCTAAGTTATTAACCATAGAGAGTGTCTATATGTAGTCCCGCTTAAGTGCCTTCCTGTATCCTTCTAGCGCTTACTAGTATATCTTTTCCGCCTCGCCTAGCTTGCCCTAGGATTTGTAAAGGTTGCCTAAGTTGTTAACCGTAAAGAGTGTCAATGTATAGTCCCACCTAAGTGCCTTCTTATATCCTTTAAGCGCTTGCCAGTATATTTTCTCTACCTTGCCTAGGTTGCCTAGATCTTTGTTAAGAATTATAAGACAATGTATTAAATCTAGGGTTAATATATGCTCTAGCCTAAGTGCCCTTTTCCTTTCTTCTAGCGCTTACTGGTATATCTTCTTAGCCTCGCTTAGCTTGCCCTAGAATTTATAAAGGATGCCTAAGTTATTAATTATAAAGAGTGTTAATATATAGTCCTACTTAAGTGCCTTTTCCTTTCCTTCTAGCGCTTGCTGGTATATCTTCTCTACCTTACCTAGCTTGCCCTGGTCCGCGTAGAGATTGCCTAAGTTGTTAACCATAGAGAGTGTTAATGTGTAGTTCCGCCTAAGTGCCTTCTTATATCCTTCTAGCGCTTGCTAGTATATCTTTTCCGCCTTGCCCAGCTTGCCCTAGTCCGCGTAGAGAAGGCCTAAGTTATTAACTATAAAGAGTTTTAATGTGTAGTCCCGCCTAAGTACCTTCTTGTATCCTTTTAGCGCTTGCTGGTATATCTTCTCCGCCTCGCCTAGCTTGCCTTGGGATTTATAGAGGTTGCCCAAGTTATTAACTATAGAGAGTGTTAATATATAGTCCCACCTAAGTACCTTATTGTATCCTTCTAGCGCTTGCTGGTATATCTTCTCTACCTCGCTTAGCTTGCCCTAGTCCGCGTAGAGGCTGCCTAAGTTATTGACTATATTAAGTGTCCATGTGTGGTCTTGCCTAAGTGCCTTTTTCTTTCTTTCTAGCGCTTGCTGGTATATCTTCTCCGCCTCGCCCAGCTTGCCCTAGGATTTATAAAGGCTGCCTAAGTTGTTAACTATGGTAAGTATTAATATGTGGTCCCACTTAAGTGCCTTCTCGTATTCTAGCGCTTGCTGGTATATCTTTTCCGCCTCGCCCAGCTTGCCCTAGTCCGCGTAGAGAAGGCCTAAGTTGTTAACTGTAGAGAGTGTTAATGTGTAGTCCCGCCTAAGTACCTTCTCCTTTCCTTCTAGCGCTTGCTGGTATATCTTCTCCGCCTTGCCTAGCTTGCCTTAGTCCGCATACAGCATTCCTAGCCTATAAATTGTATTTAGTATTATATAATCCTGCTTAATGTCTGCTCTGTTTATGTTAGTCCCTCCTAATCTAGCTAGGCGCTTGCTACTTACCTTATAACCTACTAATAGTACCGCTGCGTATGACCTAAGAGCCGACGTTATACGCCTAAATATTCCTTCTTAGACCTATCCGGCACTGCCTACCCAACTACTACTACTGTAAGCCGGGTAAAGATCGCCTGCTATTCCTCGTCCTATATATAAAATGCCCATCTATGCATAACTAGGTAAGTTATATAGCTCGCTAGATCCTATATACCCTTGACCAGAGAATAGCTATGCAAAAGCTGCATTGCCGTAATAAAATCAACTTTATTGTTTGCAATATTAGGAAGCCACTCTAACAAATAATCCGCTACGGCTATAGACTGCATGCCTGCTTCTATAAGGAGACCATACCACAGGTCTTTATTGTTAAGATATGCCCAGAGCAAAAGCAAGTTAGCTATGGCTATGCTTTTTGCCCGAATAGCATGGTACGAAATTATCCATATCGTTTACACGCTACAGTTAGGATAATCTTGAAGTGGCATACTGGCCCGGTCTTGGGATTCTATAAAGCTCTTCTATTGCTGCTTATAAAGCCTAATATATCTCGCGATACTGATTCCGCTCTATCGCAAATATGCACTAGCCTGTGTAATTGCTAGCAGTAAGCTATCTAGGAGCCTAAACAGCTCCTCGCTTTCTACTAAATCTATTCTAAAATGGTTAGTACTGGTGTTCTATACAAGCAATATAATTGCACTATAGCGTTATCGCCTTACCATATCTGCCCCTATACTGGTTTAGAAACAAAGCTTCTGCCTACTCCGTATTAAGCCTTTTTAGCCTCTATAACGCACCAAGCTGCTCTAAGTTGGCGAGCTAGGTCGTAATTAGAATTGACCTATAATCTACTCCTGGAAGGTAATGGGTAACATTATATATATTAGGGTCAGCATTGCCCCCTCCTCTCTTTCGATCGATGTTATTAAAGATTATTAGCCAGTCTGTGTTATCCAGCCGGCTTAGCCAACTCATTACATCCCTAACAACAGCATTGACATCGCCAGTACTTATAGCGGAGTATACTCTACTACTCTCTGTAATTTGGCCTTCCGGAATCCTACTTGTATAAGTCGCAATACTCTGCTTAAAACTGTCTTTGGTTCTGCCATTAAGCCAGAACACTAAGCTAAACTTCTAGTAGTGCCTCCTTGCGAACTCTACGGCAAGTTATATCTTGCCTATTCCACCAAGCCTATAGAGCGCAAATACCTTCTACCGGCCGCATTGTCTCTATGGGAGAAGGGCTTGTTTAAGTTCTGCTATATTGGACGGCCAATCTATAAACTTGTTTACTATAGGCACACCTTGCAGACTAAATGGTGTTCAATAGTTTCCTATATCTAGAAAGGAGACTGGTTAGCTACGGAGTGTAAGCTATATTATAATATACTAAACAAAATACTAACATTCTCTTCTAGACATGCTATTAGCGCAAGCCTTTATCTGCTTAAATACTGCTTAAGACTTAATGTATCGATCTATAGCCGCAATAATTATATTCTTCTGCTTTAAGTCTTCTAACCTAATATCCTCTAGTCCTCTTAACATATTAAACCAAAAGTGCCGCCCGGTGTCGTCTAGCCTTAATTTGTCACGGGAGAATCGCTCTACTGTCTTTTCTATCTCTATGGTAATTGCTAGAAGGCTCTAGCCAATACCGATTATGTTGTCCTTAAACGGCGTAAGCGACGGAACGCCCGTCCTAATTAACGCTAAATACTTGATCTTGTCTTTAAGTGAGCTAGATGGCCATATATCCTAGGCTTCATTCCATACCTTATACACTAGGTTGTTCGCCTCTGTAGCCCTATTAACGAAACTCTCCTCGAAATCGCCAATTGTGATAGGATTGAAGAAGGACAAGGCTGCCGACGTCGCTCGGCCTGCTTCCCATATCTTAGTCGTGCGGAGTAGTTGTTCGCGGCCGCGTGGCAACTAGTAGCTGGTAAGCCGCACCGTATCGCCCGTCTTGTTGCTTGTTATATACACAAATCTATATCCTACTTATTAATGCCACCACAGCCTCACGCACAGGTGGACGACTACCTATACTTTACACTTTATATCCAGAGCATCCTTTAACAGCGTATCCTCTGCTAGACCTTGCCTTACAATAATCTCTTTAATCGCGCGCTCTAGCTTATCTAAATTAAACCGTCCTTAGACCCAGCCCTTAATTATTACACTATGTCTCTGCTTCTAGAAGATCCTATCTAACAGCAAGATATATGCGTCAATGCACTTATTGACCGTCATTTAAAGCCGACTAAGTATAATTACTATAAGCCTACGCTTCTTGTTAGCCTTAAATCCAGCAAAGTAATTAATACTAACCCGCTAGTGCTAGTGCCTCTGATCATGTCAAAGTAGTCGTAAGGCTTCGGCGGCGATTCCGGGTTGATAGTGTCTATTAGCTGCTTCAAGATCTGAAGCGTTAATAAGCCGCGGACACTGCCGCCATTAAGGGCGAGCAGGCGGAGGTTATGCTCGGGCATAGTTGGAGGTGTAAGCAGGAAGGCTTAGTGAAGCGACCAGATTTAATAAGAAATATGCAGTAGTACACTTATAGCTCCATAAGGCTGTGGGGCCGCTCTTATAATATAGAAAGTGTAGTGGTCCATCTTCAGCTCAACGAGGCTAAGAATATAGGCGCTAAATCTGCAGTTGCCAAGTCCAAATAATCTTCTATACGGCTAGGAGAAACGTTTAGCTAAACCGCGTTTAATCTTTCCCTGTGCTGTTTAGGTGCAGAAGAGGTAGCAGTACTTCCAGCAGAAGAATTCGCCCGAAGCTCTCTGCGGTTTGCCAGCGCTAGCAGGGAGGGCGGCCAACCCGCTCCAGCCACAGAGTTGTGCGAGAGGCGTGTTAGCGCTCTGTAACGGCCTATACCCTAAATAGTGCATGGCCATAATAGAATATATATACATATATACATACGTGCGAGAGGCGTTAAATTTCCCAAAAACCTATAAGATAAAGTTATGATGGTTATTGCTACCGGGTCGGCGGACGCCAAGACGCTATAAGCACAGCCTTTAGCCATAGCTAGATAAGATCACGAGCAGTTTAAACCAGGTACCCAGAACAGGTCCTACTACGGGAACTAAAACAGGCCTATAGCTAGCCACGACCAAAAATTGGCAGGTAATGACTCGGAAGCAAGAAGTAAATTCGTATTATATAGCTATTCTGTATAGTGGAAAACAAGCGACTTAATCTAATTAAATACTATTACTCTAGGGTATCTAACTTATTACTCGCCTACTGGAGAATAGACTTTATATAAAAATAGAGCTATCAATCCTCCCTTAGCCATTACTTTCCCTCTAGGAAAACTACTTTCCGTAGCTCTTTTATGCAAGGGATTAATGGTGCGTAGTAAGTCGTAACATTCTTATCTACTTCCTTTATAAACTTATCCTCTTTATCCACAGAGCCTTTCTTGATCTTTGTAAGGGTTTTAGTACTTTTAAAATTCCACAACTAAAACTTTAACACACGACGGTGCCTATTTAGACCAGTATAATAAATATAAGCCTAAAATAACACCTAAAAGAACAATTCCAGGTTGTGTATAAAGCTATAGTCTTTACTATAAAGCGCGCCAATTGCTATAAATACCTTAGTCCTAGTTTTGCTTGGAGCTCTAGATATATATTTGCGGTCGGTTTTAATAGCGAGGTCGAGATTAATTAAAAATCCATCGTCCTCTGCTATGTTTAGTATGACATTCCTAATAGAGATATCTTGGTGGAGGATACTCGCATCTAGTAGCGACTTGTGCCCTAAGAAATCAGCCGTGGCCTAAAAAGCTTTATTGGGCACTTACCTTTTATGCTGCCAAGCAATCCCACTAATATACCGCGTGGAGAACTTAATTTATAAACGCTCTTCCCAAAATCTTATATAATAAGTCGACGATAAACACGATTTCTTCGTTAGTGCATATCCTGCTTAACTGGCGAGTCTAAGTATAACCATTTGGGGGGGCGCATTAATGCCTAAATACTGCTTAATAACCTCTTCCGCGGCATAGTTTAACTACTGCTCCTACTTCTACCTCTTCTGGCTCTAGAGGGACTAGACGTTCTCGAACTTATAATAGCTTTAGAATGTGCTGCCCGTCGCTGTTAAAGTGGATTTCGGCCAACTATATCGCTTAGTCCCCTCTGTATGTTCGTCAAAACATCATCTACCTTGTCATTAGTGAGCACCGTCTTATAGTAATAATACCGCGCTACATTCTTTATATCGGCTTCCGTTGCCTCCTTAAGTAAGAGGCCTTCTTTGGGCCGTTTTTTATATTCCTATAAGTCCTTAATTACAAGTTCGCGGCCCGCTCTGTCCTAAAAGGAGCCCCTCTAATACCTCATTGCTCGACCAGCAACCGAGCGCTATCGCCTTATAAGCTCCTCTAGCCAGATTCGCTCTGTTTAGCCATTCCATTAAATATATATGTAGCTTCCGCTACCCTCTACTATAGTGGGATTAAAACCTAGCTCTTTCTCTATTATCCATAAACACCCTAAGACTACTATAATAAACGTCTCGCCCTCCTTATTAATGTTAAATGGCGTAGACCTAACTACCCCAAGCCTATTAAATTCCTATAAACGCATAATGGAACCGCATAGGGTAAAGCCTAGAATGAACCATTACGTGTCTTGTGCGCTAAATATCTCTTAACTATATCTCACAATATCGAGCTAAGTGCTGCTGTAATTATCCTCCTATAGATTGCTCTTTAACTCGCTAGGTACAAGTATATGGACCAATTATAGCTATACCAATTTCCCTCTTCCAGCTTATTATTTGCGTTATATACTAGACTAATATCTAGCTTTCGCTTACTAATTAACCTAGGAATGGGCTTGTTCGGAGTAGTAATATAATGGCAATACTTTAAGGGACGGAAGCCATGTTTATCTATAAGTAGAAGAAATTGTTTAATATAACAGCAAAGGAATTATAGTACCGCCGTTTCCTTGTATTCTTCTGGCCACTCCGCCCAACTAACGCCCTCTTAAAACAGTTCCGCGTCCTTACAGCTCTTTAACACCGCCGCTATAACCTTATAAAGTTGCGAGATCTTTCCAAAAAACGTGTTAAGAACGTCCGGATAATTAATTATAAGATTATCCTCCACTTCACTCCTAAGTATAGGATCTACATTCCTCCTTAGATCGGATATGTTTGCGAAACTCCCAGTATTAAATAACCAAGGCGTCTACTAAAACGACGCAGTACATAGAGGGCTGAATAGGGGAGGTGTTAATAGTCTGGTGACGGTTATAAGCGCCAACTTTGCAATAATATTATAAACCCAGTTCCAGATAACGCCATTAGGCTCATTATTAAGGACTACACGGAGGAGAGGTATAACCCGTCGTATATTAAGATCCCCGGTGTTAATAGCTAGGTTAAGTTAGAAGATATTGCTAAAGAGGTTCTTTCCGCCGCTACTAGATAGTAGTAGACGAGAGGCGGGAAGGATTTATAATACTAATACAAGATCAAGGGCGTAATCTTAAAGGACTATGTCTATTAGCAAAGCATTACGTCTAATCTAGCCATCTTACCTTTATAATCTACTCAATCCAGTGCCGTAGTGGGACTAGAAGCGGCAAGCTCCTAGAAGAGTAATTAGGTAGATTTACGGAATACATCTAACCTATATCCTATAGACTTTGTTTTAATTATCGCTAATCGCAGTATATCTGTCATGGCGATGAAGCGCGACAGTTAATGCACTTAGAGGAGTGTGACACGACTAATGGCCGTATAATAAGCGGCAATAATTTATAAACATTATAAGTCTACTATTTAGGAAAGTTTCGAGCGTAAAGGGGGAACGCTTTAGGAACTAAAAAGTTAAAGAGAGAAATAAACGCATAGCGGCTCTCCGCGAGGGTTAATGCCAAGTCGGGATTTCTACGGCAAATTGGCAAAATAATCTGCCGGTGGCCTAAGCAGCAGGTAGTACTAAACAATACCCCACAAGACTTGGCTTTATATTTAACCTCAATATTCTAAAAGAATAACTAGTCAACAAATATATCCTTATAATACCTGCTGCAGTAGCAAACTGTTACAAGGGTATAGCCGGTGCGGGTCGGCCGCCCTCCCTACTAGCATAGGTGAGGGGTAAGAATCTTACTCGTAGCAGCACCACAGGTTTAATTCACATATAACTTAACAGGGGTGGCAGTTCCAAAAGCCGTACACTTAATCGTAGACAATTACACTACCTATAAGGGCTATCAAATCTGCATAAGTTTAAGTTTCTGGGTACGATGTCTTGTGCCATATCTTAGTACTATTATTCTCCGCTTTCGCAGCCTGATAGCATTCGCTTGCTTTGCCTAATACTAAAAAATAACACTACAAATATACAATGCGAACTCTTTAAGTACTCTCTATAAGAATCGGACAAAGCGACTTATCCATATAAGGCATTATCTTACGTATGGGGCGGTTCAGACAAGCGTTAGTCTATTTTTATAGACAATCAAGACTTGGCCATTACGCTAAACCTTCACGCCACGCTATTACATCTTCGAGATTGCGATATTCCACGAATTATCTAGATAGATGCTGTTTGTATTAACCAAGAAGATAAATAAGAGAAAGAACGCTAGATTTAGTCTATAGCGAAGATCTATAGTAAAGCAAGCCGTGTAATTGTTTGGCTTAGAGAGAGGATAGACGATAGCGATATAGCGCTTAAAGCAATACGCGCTGCAGGTAAGCCCACGAATACTTCAAACAAAGAAATAATCCAGTAAGCAATTTTTACACTGCTTTAACGACCGTGGTTTCGGCGCATCTGGGTAAGGCAGTAGACATTTAACAACATCTATAGGAATTACTAAAAGGCCTATCTAGGTACTACAAGAAGTGGCCACAGCTTGGTATATCCTAATCTTATATAGCCCCACGGAGATTAATAGATACGCATTCTGCTCAGGTTTAAAGGAGTTAAAAGGTTTCTATAGAACTCGCTTAAACTTATAGGGCCTAATCTATTCAGTAACCTACCTTATAAGGGGAGCAATATTCCGGCGTAAATACGTATTAAGTAGGCCGGGGAGGGTTTCCTTAGATATATACCCTCTAGGCGAGCTAATAGATATATACCATACCCATAAGGCTACTAAACGCCACGACAAGATATATACATTGCTTAGCATAAGCTTAAATAATCTTAGCACAGCTAGCTTATCTCCTGGCTATTAGGTTTTATAGAAGGAACTCTTATAGCAACTTATTAAGTTCCTTCTAGGCAAACAGGTATCTGTTAAGACTTAAAATAATAGGGAGATGGCAATAATTAATAGCAGAGGGTATGTTCTTAGTTAGGTGTCCTTGGTAAAGAGTGATCAGGATAACAAACAGAACGTAAATATTAACTTCAAAAATATATTATAACACCTAGGACACACCAAAGAATATAAGGTTCACTCGGCGAAATCTATCTAAAAGGGTAACATCGTCTGCCTCCTATAAGGAGCTTCAAAGCCTACAATCATCCAACCATATAAGGATTATTTTGCCATTATCGTGATAGCAGCTACGTTTTTGGAGGCTATAGGAACGGAGAGTAACAATAATAAATGGCCAGACTTCTCGCGTAACTTCCAGCTTATCTAGAACTGGGAAAAGGCCTCAGACAGATTACAAGATTAAGAAGAATATAAAAGTTTAATAAAAGTAAATAGACGAGACCCAGAGCACTCTTAAAAAGAGTTAAAAGATTACGTAAGAAAAGAGACAAGACTATACAATATCGCGCTAATATTAGAGGACTTAGAAGAGTATAAAGAGGCTAAAAAGAGGCTTTAAGAAGCAATAGAGGGCTATAAAAGGGCGCTTAGAAAAGAGCATCTATACACACTAAGACTTATAGATAAACTCGCAATGATATATAAGAAAAGCCAGCAATGGAAGGAGGTAGAGGAATTACTTTTACAAGTAATACAGACAAGAAATTATATGCAAGGGGAGGAACACTTAGATACATTTTATACACTTACTAACTTAGTATTAACTTATAGGGATCTAGGGCATTTAAAGGGGATAGAGGAGCTAGAGGTAATAACAGATCTACTTAAGCAAAAAGAGCGCGCCGCTTAGATTACAGAAAAGGAGGTAGTTAGAATTGCACAATTATCTAAAAAAGTAATAACGCTTTTACTTAATCGAAGAGGGGGCGACGTCCTAATCACTAAAGGGGTGGTCAAGGCAGCGGCAGGGAATAGAGAAAGTGGTAAAGCAATAATAGCACTTCTACTTAATCGAAGAGGGGGCGACGTCCTGATTACTAAAGGGGTGGTTAAGGCAGCGGCAGGGAATTAGGAAAATGGCAAAGAAATAATAGCACTTCTACTCAATTAAAGAGGGGGCAACGCCCCAATTACTAATAGGGTAGTAGCCCAGATTGCAAGAAATTTTAGCAAAGAAATAATAACACTTCTACTCAATCGAAGAGGGGGCGACGTCCCAATTACTAAAGGGGTGGTTAAGGCAGCGGTAGGGAATGGGGAGAGTAGCAAAGAAATAATAGCACTTCTGCTTAATCGAAGAGGGGGCGATGTCCTAATTACTAAAGGGGTGGTTAAGGCAGCGGTAGGGAATTGGGGGGATAGCAAAGCAATAATAGCACTTCTGCTTAATTAAAGAGGGGGCGACGTCCCAATCACTAAAGGGGTGGTTGAGGCAGTGGTAGGGAATAGGGAAAGTGGTAAAGCAATAATGGCACTTCTACTTAATTGAAGAGGGGGCGACATCCTAATCACTAAAGGGGTGGTTAAGGCAGCGGCAGGGAATTAGGAAAATGGCAAAGAAATAATAGCACTTCTACTTAATTAAAGAGGGGGCGATGCCCTGATTACTAATAGGGCAGTAGCCCAGATTACAAGGAATTTTAGTAAAGAAATAATAACGCTTCTGCTTGATAGAAGAGGGGGGGGCGTCCTAATTACTAATAGGGTGGTCGAGGCAGCAGTAGGGAATAGGTGGAGTGGTAAGCAATAATAGCACTTCTACTTAATTAAAGAGGAGACAATAGTAAGGCAGCGGCGGGGAATTTATCTATAATTATTTCTCTTTAAATCTCTATTTTATAGAGGGGCCTGGGGGTAAGCGCGAATATATAGCGGGGTAATTTGCCACCCTACAAAGTAAAGCTTCTAGAAATTTCTAGATCTATAGCAAAATGTCCATTAACAGAACTACCTAAAAGTGGATAAAACACCTTAATCGCGCTAGTAGGGAGGGCGGCCAACCCGCACCAGCTATACCCTTATAAGGTGGCGAATTCTGTAGCTGTTTTTAGAGAGTTAAGTTAGTTAACTAGAGGCATAGCCAAGGTTAAGTTAGATCGCAAGGCTATAGGGCTAAGATTGGCCCGCTTACCAAGTCTCTGCACAGCCATAGGCCTGCTAGCTATAAGCTTGGCTTACTAGATAACATAAGTAAATTATACAGCAATGATTATATAGAACGTGCGGGGTTGTTTTATACTAGCTAGAATCAGTAATTGCTTTAATTAGAAGTACCGACTAGGGTAGTAACCTTGCATAAATTTGCGCGCGATAGTAGGTATAAAGCTAGTAATAACTTCCTACTATTATAATAAGGCTCTAAGGCTAGGGTTCTTTAGATTTACCTCTATACTGTATTTCCGCTTTTAAACCTAAGCATACGGGATTTTAAACTAAGCCATAACTAAGTAAATATGAGCTATAGTAGTGTAAAATTAAACAAGCCTAAGCTAATTAGGACCTAGTTTTTAGTCTTATTTCTATAGGGTTCTACCCAGTTCCGGGTTTTTAGTGCTTATACTACCTACCCTATTATAAATAGTTAGCGCTGCACGGTCCTCGCAGTTCTTAGCAAGCCTTATAAAACTTTATACTGTACTTTTATATAATCTCTTCCAGGACCCCACATCAGTCATTAGCCCAAAGTGCAAAAATCTGCTATAGTATGCATAAAAATCGGAGTCCGATTCGCAAGTAATTATATAATAAAAAACTCAGAATTCTAATCTCTTTTAGGTGGGGTGGTTCCTTTAGAACTTATCCAAGCCGGCCAATACTGGGCGTAATATACATAATACTAAAGATTCTATAAATCTTTAAAATATTAGGGACCTGGTTACCTATTATATAGGCAATTACTTACCTTTACTTTCCTTAAACGTTCTTCTTTTTATCCCTTAAAGGAGATAACCCCATTTATATTATCCTCGGAAATTTATTCCCCCTCCTTTAGAACCTAATACACTTAACCTTAGCCTATATTAGACTTATCCATTACAAGAACTAATACCTATAAGTAGTATTTAGATTGTTAAAGATATAGAGGGGGTAGATTACGTACTGCTTGCCTTTAGTAGGTATATTATAGTTGCTAGCCTTTAGAGATATTTAGAGATGTTTAGAGGCATTTAGAGGTCTTTAGAGGTCTTTAATAGTCTATTTATACATTAGTCGGTAAAAAGCTAAGTAGAGGCCATATATGCATATCAATAAGGCCGAACTATATAATAATTCTTATTGGAGTAATGAGGGTGTGTATAGATCTAAGTTAGGCTGTAAACGGTATAAAATATAAAGTGCTGCGCGTAAAGGCAGCCTAAATCCAAATCACTAGACCGCATAAATATAAGAAGGTGCTACTTACTCTACATACTTGCGTGCAAAGAAGTTCCCGCCTTATACTATAGGTAGTAAAGATCGGTGAAGAATTTAATCTAATTTAGGGTCGCTAAATAACATAGAAGGGCTGCTATAAGTATGCTTGCAGAACATAGCCTATTAGAAGTATAGAGAGGTGCAGCTTACGCCACAAATTTGTATGTAGATGCGAAAACGTTATATAACAATACAATTCTTTACTATGCTATTTACAGAAGGAAGAGTTCTTGCTAGATGGAAAGACGCCCTCCTTATAAAGGTAGCTTCTGCATTGGCTAGGTAATACTTAAAAACGAAAACTGCCTGGCTAAGTCTTCGTCCTTATAACGCTGCAGCTTATAATTTACCTACTCTATAACTTCCTCTCCGTTTTCTATCTTTTCAACTATATCTAATAGCACTTTGCCTTACTTCTGCAACCCATTTAAAAGAAAACTCCCTAGTAGGGTAAATTGTATCCCGTATAGGGGGGAAATGCTTAAGGTAAGACGGAAACCAATTATATCTAAGGCCTATAAAACTGTTAACTTATAAAAAGCTATATTATTCGTAATATTTACCTTAGCTTGCTTTAAGTTCGTCATTAAAGGAGACCCATTTAAAGAATTTTTAAGAAGGAGTGTCTCTTATCTAAAACCAATTATTCTTATCCTCTACCTCACGTTCCACCTGTTCCATTATTTCCGGCCCGCCTTTTATAAACATAATATTATTTAAGAATGCTATATATCTGACTAACGAACTATTAGAGGGCAAAAATATCTTTAACCTATAGAATTATTAGATTAATATAAAGGGTATATAGTGTCTTTTACCTAAACATTCTTAAGACTAGTACCAGGTTTATAGAAGCCCTATAGAAAATCTTAAGGAGAGATAGGACTATATCTTGGTCTAAAAACCAAATTGTTAATCTTAATTTCTAGCAGCCTTATTACAGTGTAATTCTTGAGATAAAAGCGCTAGGTAAGGTTAGAGTAATAATAACAAGAGTAGAGGTCTTCAGTGGCCTCTTTATATAGGACTAGAGGAGATATATTTATCTACGGTCTATAGCATATTCTCTTTACTAATAAATATTAAGGCGATTTCTATAAGTCACCTATATCTCTTCCATAGGTACGTTGATGTTTAGGTGCGTATTAGTGCCATAACGTTTCTTAGAAACGGGCTGTGTTATATAGGCCTTACCCGACCGGAAATCAGCCCTACTAAGAAAATCAGCCCTACCAAATGGCTTTTTATTTACTAAATATATCTGCTACTTATACCTTCAACTTAACAATGTCTAGGCTATATATAGCCCCTGGCATCGATAGCAAAGATATAGATAATTTAAAAGCCTATATAGCAACATAAAACTAAGAATATTCCTCTTTATAGACATTTAATGCACCCCTCTACACTTTACCTACCATAACTATAATAGATAAATATATTACTCTATACTTAGAGGTTAGTACAAACGCTAGGAGATGTAATAGCATACTAATAAATATAAATTAGAAAGCTAGAGCTATTGCTACTATAATCCTAAATACAACCTCTAGCACCGTTTTACTTGAAAAGTCGGATTTAGTACTATATAACAACCTATAGAGTCCCCGTCCGTATATGCCCACACAGAGTATAAATAAGGCTGTAGTAATATTAGCTATTGGGCCATTAGGCTTAGGTAATAAATTGCCAAAATTTAAAGTTTTGATAGGCTACGAACCCTTTAAACTTAAGAGCGGTAAGATACTAGGTGCTTTATACAACATACCTTAAATCTTTAAAGGGTATAGGGGTGGAATTGCTTATCTGTTAATATAGGTCCGTTTAGTTACTACCTCGCAGTAGCTGTGGTGGATTAAGAGTTAGACTAATATGCTAAAAGTTTAGGGTATACCACGCTAAGAATGCTGGAATATAGTGGGCCCTATAAGCTAGAGTAACGGTTATACTATATACTAGAAACTGTAGCGTAGCAATTAACTTAGTCGTCCATCGCTGTCGCACTAGTTATGGTGTTACATAATTTAAGACCCATTATGCATCTTAGGATGGTCCGTAAAGAATATAGGGGGGATTGGCTAAAGGTCCCAGTATATATTAGAAGGGGTCTTAAAAAATTCAGAAGGTATTAGCTGAAGGTCCTAGTACATATTAGAAGGGGCTTTAAAGAACTTAGAAGGGATTGTCTAAAGGTTCTAGTATAGATTAAATAATTTAGAGGGGACTGTTTAAAGGTCCTAGTATATATCAGGATAGTTCCGAAAGTGTTTAATAGGCATACTCTCCTCCCCTATACTAGGTAGCGGCCCTTGCTATATTACAACCAAGCTTTCTTAATTAGAGTTCTGATGAGATATAGTTCGTAAACTATTTATTCTAGAAGAACTCTCTAATCTGGTGCGCTTTTGTTTAGAGTGCTTAACATCTACTAGCCTTTTTATTCCATTAAAGTTTTAAAAGGCGTTGCTGGTTTTGGGTTGGTTTATAGAGCTAGTATTAGTACGCTTAGTATATGCCTCCTTTAGCGCCTTCGCCAAAGGAGATAATTTCTTCCATTCTTTATATCGCGGTTGCGTTTCTATCTAAGTGATAAATGCGTCGAACTCTTCTAGTGCTATATATCTTTTAATACTATTAGGAGTTAGTTGCTAATTTAATAAAAAAATAAGAGGAAACTAACTTTATATTACACTCTATATTGCTAAGACCAATAAGTACTTTAGGTTTAAAACAATTCCATTTCTAGCTAGTAATATCGTTTACCTTTAAGACATCTCCTCTAAGAGGATAGATTGTCTTCTATACTGTACTTTTAAGGTTCTCGCCGTTTCTAAGCTTTTTATTTGTCTGGTTTAATCGCTTTACCTCAATATCTATCCTCTTAAACAAAATGGATTTCATCAACCTGTGGCTAACTGCATTTTTGTTTGCCTTAAGATTATTAGCTAGGTTATAGATAATGGCCTTATTATTATCTCCTGCTGGTAGAGTGTATAGTCCTTAAAGGGCTTTAAGTGATCTGCCCTGGTCCAGATTATAAAGTAATAGGAACTCCGTCAAGTCGTTAGCCTTTTAGATTAGAATTTTTATACTAACAGCAACAAGTCGCTCCACGGCTATTAGCGACAAGGTCTTAGTTTTTGCTTCTCCACCTTAGTAAAGTGGGGTTGGGCTTCTATTAGGAAGTGGGATTTTAGTAACTTGGAATAATAAGTAAAAGTTATATAGAGTCTCTAGAGTCTCTGGAGCTATTAAAGTCGCTAAAGCTGCTAGAGCTTTTGGGGTTGTCGAGATTACTAGGGTCTTTTAAACTCCCAAAATTGCTAAAGTATTGTTTAAGCTGAGCGCCTCTCTTTAATTAGTGTGTCCGACGGAGAAAGCTTCTAGGAAGTTCACTGCCGCCCTATTAAGAATTTTGATTCCTTTAGCTTTGCTAATAGAGCGTAGGCATTGCGAAATACGCTTAAGCTTATTTAACAATAACTATTATGCATAAGCAATACCTTAAGAAAGGAGTATTAGAGGTAAACCCATGGAAGAATAAGAATTAACGGCGTAAGCTAGCTGCAAGAATGCATTAGGAAGGACTGCTTTACCTTCCTATAGTAAATTAGCCTTAGGTAAGAGAGGACTACAGAATAGAATTACCTTAGCGCTAATAAGCGTCTTATCACCCTGCTGCTAAGACATAAGTATTACAAGGCCCACTAGGTTGTTTAACTAATAAGAGAAAGCAGTGGGGTATAAGAATAAGAGAAGCAGGAAACGTTATAGGGGGGTTTTGTTGCAATTGTAACGAAACCCCCCTATAACTTTAGCTTGGTGTGTATTGGCCCCCTTATCTTGTTATCCCCTTGATAACTTATGCTCCTTTAAAGATCCACAATAGAAAATTAAGTAGCTAATTGAAGTGAGGATGTGCAGCTATCTCCTAGGTTAATTGGATGTATCTTACCTACTATAAAGTCCGGAAGTCCCGTTAATTTTCTTTTAATAATATAATATGCGTCCGCAAGAATTAAAGGCTAGAACGCCTTAATAAACCTAAAATGCTTTAGATCTTAAGGGTGTAGGATAGAGATAAGTAATATATAGAGCTAATCCCGCCCTATTATGCTAGGATGTATAATTACCTTTATCTAGTTGCCTTAACGCTCCTTCTATAGCTTTTATTCGTTACTACCCCAGCTTTACTGTTTTTACTGCTCCTTTTAAGCCACTTTCTAGCCTACCCTGTTTCTGCTAGCTATTTGCGGCTGTGTTACTCCTTTAACAACTAGCTTGGTCTTTAAAGCCGCAATTCGCTAGACCATATTGGCCGTTAATGCCTTAAAGCGGTATACTTGGCTGCCTCTTATAACCATTACTAGCAATTTAGTAGCAACTCTCTGTTAGGATTAAGATTCTAGATATGGTGTATTAATTACTAAGCTTCGCTAGAGAGCGAGCGCCTTGCTATCTATTGATATGGCGTCTTCAATCACATTAGAAATTCATTCTGGATTAACTATAAAACTTAAAACCTCCTTGCGTTCTAGCACTTACCAACTTAAAGGCCTGTAAGGCTAGTAAAAGGCACCTTTAAAGCTATACGATGTGCATCTGGGTACTGGTCTACCGCATAGTTAACTTAATAAAGGCCTAAAAAACCAGCAAAAGCTACCGAAGCAGTAAGACCGGCACTGTATACCAACAGAAGAAGCTATAATGTGTAAGATTCTCCTTATTTACGTAAATAGGGAGACTGTGTATATACTCGCCTATAATTTAATTAGTCTCTTCCCTAAGTCTAAATAGGAATTTCTTTGTCTTCTTTAGAGGAGAACTAAAGTAACTATAGTGCCTAAAATATGGGATATTATCTATTTACCTTTATTCTTAGAAATAATGCATAAACGCCCTAACGCAATTATATTCTAGGTACGTTTAATATCTCCCGTTCTATATCTGTTTTAATTAAATTATAGAGACTAATCCAAGAGAGTCTCAAAAGCTTAAAGAAGTATATTAGGAAGGAAGGCGTATAGAGAGCTATTTTTTAGAGGCCGTATTTACCCGGTATAGAACCTTAACAGTAGTTATTTATATCTAGCTTAGAGAGTATTGAGATTTCGGTATATAATTAAATTTAAATTTTCTACTATCTTTAAATAAGTCCCCTTGCATTATAATGTGAATTCGCGTCCTCTTGTACTAAAATTCTTGAAATTGTAGTGCTTGTGTAGTAGGGGGAAGCCGTACTAGTGGCGTTATTGTATTTATCGGCCGCTTAGTGCTCTGTTAAATAGGTGTGTTCCCGCTAAATATCCCTATACCTCTCCCTACTACTCCCTCCTTTCCTTCCAAAAATTTAACCATAGATAGATATCTAGCAATTAATCCATTAGCCCGCGCTATTACTACTAGCACTAGCACACCTAGCGTCGGCCAATTTAGCGCCAGCTGGTTTAGCGTTAATAGTTTCCGCCAGTTTAGCGCCGACAGTTTAGTATAGATTAGCTTAGTATAATAAACTATTTAATAACTAAACCTATTACTAACTGCCGATAGTAAGCATGTAATAGTCCTTTAAAGAACTTTAAAGTAGACGCCTAATAACTTGTTACAATTAATAAATATAACCTTTAAGGGGGACGATAGATAGGAAAGGATTACTTCTAAGCTTAGAAGATATGCACTCTATTGTTAAAGGAAATATAACAAACTTTTTATTAATGCTAGAGCGCATAAAATATGGACGCCTAAAAACTATGCAATCGCGTACTATTTGAGGCAGCAGCGCGGTTACTTATATATAAATATTGCTAGATGGGTACCACATTCGCCAGCTAATATATAGGAGATATGTGGGAATATGTACGTTTTATACCTTATTCCACTAAGACATCTTGCTTATATCTTAGACTTAAATGGAATGACCAAACTTTTAGCACATTAGACTTACCTTTAGGGTTTTAGCGTGTATTACCAGTAGGTCCCCCTTTTTAGATAGTATACAGCCTTATCCTTTACTTTTGTTTAAACTTTACTAATACTTTATTAAGATTGAAGTTGTGAATAAAATCTTGTAGGCCCAGAAGGCGCTATAAACAGCCGATAATAACGCCCTCCTTATACGTTTATATAATAAAAAACTTGATAAGGATATATAGGGGAAAATTGCAGAACATTTTATAGGTAGAACACCATAGGGATATAAGAGCCGTTATAAGATTCTAAGGCCTAAGCCTAAAGAAACATAGATAGCTGAGGAAGAATAGACAGCTAAGAAAGAGAAACGCCTTATAGATATACGTGAGAAACAAGGCATAATGTAAAATAACCTTAAAAGATAGTTTCCAGGAAGAACGCAACTCTTATATAAGCAGTATTATGTGAATATGTTTCCTGAAAAAGGAATAAGGCGACTAGCAGGACCAATAATGCTAAAGGAAAAGAAGGCAATGAGGTAGAAACAAGCAGCGCTAAGGAAAAGAAGGTAATAAGGCGTAGATAAGTAGCGCCAAATATAAAGACCTAATAAGTGTTGCTTAACGGCAGGAGTAAGAAATATGGATTATAGCGGTTATTCTTATAGGTTTTATACTATTATTGGGTTAGGCTTTTAGCTTTAGTACCACATACAAGATAATTAGTGGGATACAGTTGGCACCAAAATAATATAAACACTGTGTATGGACGGAACGCCAAACATTGCTATTAATCTATAATATATCCTGCCTTTCTAAAGTGCGCCTTTGCATGTATTCTATATGCTTAACCAATTATAAACTCTAAGAAGTTATTAAAGCTCTTAAACCTAGATGCTAGTATATAGTTCCTCTTAATCTAAGCCTTTAGATCCTTAAATGTTGCCTTAATAGGATTAAAATCTAGTAAGTATAGTAGTAGAAACTCTAGTATAACACCTAAACGTTTGTAGAGCTCTTAAAGACGTGCTAATTTATAGATAGATATATTATCCAGTATAATAATTAATCGCGGTCCTAAATATAGTGTACAATTTAGTAATACCTAGTGCTTTACAAAATCTTTAAAAAGCGCAGCAGTAATAGCTCCTTAAAAGATAATATAGCTTATATAGCCCTTAACTATTAATGCTAGTAGAACACTCCATCTTTTAGATCTTCTAAATGGCACTAATACCTCGCAATCTATCCCTATTGGTGCCTAGCCTTGTTTCCTATTACCAGTTCTTTTATTTATAGTAGACTTATTAAGGAATACAAGCTAATTAGCTAACCACTATTTCTGCCTACCCTGCTATATACTACGGAGCGGTGCGCTACGTTAAGCAGTATGCTTAAAGGCTGCCTTTCTAGACCAGCGAGCGGCTTAGAGGATGCGGCGGATAGTAAAGGGCGAGGTTTAGATATTAAATTCGTTAAATAGGAAGTCTTGCATCTTATTAAGATATATGGTAGGTTTGCTATTAAGGAACTTAAGCAGTCTCTAGATAATAATGTTAGTAGACACTTAATACTATACTAAGGCCTTATACCAGCTTCTGGTACTCTAGTAGAGTACTTAGTCTACCTAGCTTAACACTAGGTGGCGCGTACAGTTAACCCTAAAGGTTAAAATTTAATTGGAGCTTATAAACCGAGTTTCTTAATACCTTTAAAGCTTTTGCTATGTTGGTAATCATCTCGTTATAATTAAGTTGGAGTTTAATTTAACTTATAACCTTAATTAGGAGACAATAAACTATAATATAGTAAGCTAAATAACAATGGCTCTAGAAGTCCTCTATATGCGTCTATACGCGTTTCCTGCTTATATAAGCAGACTTACTTTATTCCGCTTTTAGTTGGTCTCTATAGCAATTACTTTAGATTCCGTACTAATATAGGCCTATATTCGTTGTAGTTAGATTCCATATTCTTATTTATTTATTCTAATATTATTCAGTTTATTACTAAATACGATTTATCGATTTCTATAAGGATTTTGGTAGTAGGCGATATTTAGCGTTCCGCCTATGCATAGTATTCACATCATTTTGGTGCCGACTGTAGTATCAGCTAAAAAACAAGAGTTTAACTAGAAATAGATTTCTAAGCAAAAGATCTACTACCTAAAATATAAAAATCGCCTAAGCTATTAGTCCCGTCCCTTCCGCATAGCAGCTCTGGTCTTCACTTTAGTTACCTCCGCAGAAGAGTATATCTGTTATTTAACTTTGGCGTGCTGGACGCGTTTTTAGTAAGACTTAAGAGCATATTTAGCATTTAAAAGCCCGCTTTTATAAACCTAGGTAGGCATCCAAGCTACCTTATATTCAAGCCCTAACTCAGTCATTCTTTCCTCTAGAATTTTACAGACCTCCCATTTATCGTCTATAGTTGTTTTATTGGCTTTGTTATCTTTAACGCGGGATCTCTGCAAGATGGACTGTAAGCGATAGCGATAACGCTGGGCACGATACTGTGGGGCATAATGCTGTGGGGTACAATGCTATAGGGCACAATACTATAGGGTATAATGCTATAGGGCATAATACTTCCGCGAAATGTAATTGCCCTATCCCTACCACTGTCTAGATTGAATATACTACCCTACCTAAATATTCCTCCAATTTTGAAATTGTCAATTTAGAAAACTTATGTACAGATTAATCTACGAAGAAAAATGAGGCTATATATATATATAAGGTGGGTAGGTTACTAATACCCCTTTATCTATCCTTAATATAACTGATAATAGGCTGAAGCTGATATAGTTAACGCATTAACACTTAATTAACAGAAATAGAATAGTCTCTTACTAATTATGCTATTACTTATTATTCTATCTCCCAAGATTGGCTTGGCCTTATGGATAAAAGGCGCAAAGGTAAGTAGAAATTGCGTAGCAGTTTTCATATAGTGGTATCTTAAGTTTTTTCTCTTACTTGAAATCGAGATTTATGTAGAAAAATTCCCTACTATCTATAGCATTTACGCCGAGTGGAATATCTTCATATATTATAATACGCTTAGCAATTTCTAGAAAGCGTCTGCTAAACCCCTATTACCAATAATCTGGATCTATTGCTATAGTGTCAAGTTTTAATTTACCAGAGAAGAATCTATTAAAATAGTAAAAAGAGTAAAATATAAGGAATATAATGCCATACACTTCTTTAGCCTGCTTGGTGGCCTCTTTATACATTCTTATACCCTTATCGCTTTGGTCTCGTTTTTCATTCGCATATATTTCTCCCTTCTTTTCAAGATCTAAGCTACTGTAAGTAGCGTACTCTTATTATTAGATGTTAAGGTAACAATTACCATTTAGTAGATAGTATCCCCTTAATTCCAAGTTTAAAAGTAGAGTTATGCTTATAACACCGACAATTCTATCGCCGTTAATCTTGGTAGTAAAATATATTTTTCCCTTATCTCCAATAGCGTCGCGATAGAGATTATAATAACTAGCAAGTATATCCTTAGGAAATTGTTCATAAAACGGCCTCTTAAATTTAAATACTAGCGAAAAACGGAATGCTCTGGTAGCAACGTTCGCGATATTCAGTAACTCTAAATATTTTACAACATCAAAGCTGTCTAAGAGCGGCCGAGCTAGAGTTATAAATTGCTTTGGTATCTCCATTATAATAATAGCCCAAAGGGAAATTGGAATATGGGTAGGGCCAAGAGTATTATAAGCAAGAAGCGTATAGTAGTTATAAGGTTATCTCCTACAAGCCTAAAACAATATTTCTCTTAATAATAAGAGTGGTAGAAGAAGAAATAAGGGCTAGATAGATATTAGACTACAGCAAATACCTAAAAGCCTAGAAGAGGAAGGCGTATATTACTAAAATAGACTAATTAGAAAGTAAGTATCTAGTATCTATTACCTATATCTCCTTTATTCTAGCTAACTCACATCGCTATTACTAATAACACTGCAGTATATATAAAGCTTTATACAAGTCTAATTACCATAGTAAGAGCACCGCACGTACTTAGATAGAATCCACTATATTATAAAAGCAAGAGGAGCCAGGGCTAGCGGATATAAAGGTTTCCCTATTTTAAGGCTTTTACTATACCTTTTCTACTTCGAACCCTTGCTATCCTAAGGTTTAAAATATCTTAATAGATTTATATTGAAGTTGAGGAGGCTTTTAGTGGGACAAATAGTAAAAGGTAATACATTACTTACCTATAAAGCTTATATTGAGCGTTAATAAGTTGGGGTTGGAGGCCTTTAGTGTTCTATTTATACAATAGTTAATAGAACCCTAGCATAACTATACAGTCTGCGGAGGACTGGCAATTGGGCGGATAATAAATAGCAAGGGGGGCGCTAATTGCGTTGTGCTAAAGATTAGCCTAATATGCCTATATACGTGTAGTGTGTAACAAAGAGGCATTAAGCCTAGATCGCGGGTAGGGTGTTACTAATATATATTTAGGGAATGCAAAACGCTATAAAAAGCTACTAAATGCCGCCTCGCTTCTAGCCATGCTCTAGATGCTAATGGAATTTTTCTAAGAGGCTTTAAGCATAGATTAGAAGCGCTAGATGGTATAGGAGGCATTATTAACACCTTATAGTGCTAATTATAGTGTGCCTTGGTTTAATATTTGGGCGATAAGGGGTACATGGCGCTCTATATATAAAATAGAGCATCCAAATCCTTAGCGGCACTGGAGATATAGGGCAATACCTATATATAAGCTTTTAATACGGATTTGTTTAAGGATCCGCTTCTACTACCTTTTAGGTTCGTCTACAAAGCAGCAGGAGATAAGGACAGCAGGATTAAGGGGTAATGTTATAGCTTTAATCTAAGACTTAGCTTCTGGTGCATGCCAAAAGATAAAAAAAGCGCTAATCCGTATATACGCGTTATAGTAGTCCCATTATTGGAAGATATAAGCTTTCTATTAAGCAGAGACTAGGTAATTATAATACTAGGTAGCTTCGCCAATAGTATCGGACTAGGGCTTTCCTATATAGCAAGTAAGTTAGTTATCTAATGCATACAACGTACTAGGGGCTAGATATAACCACTATTAGAAGCTAAGGATATTCTTTCTATTATAAGTAGGGTATAGGAAGATACCAGCCAAGTTTACTAACTATATTACACTGGCGGGTTACTTATAGATTAACTTACCTAGTACGTTGGGCGTTTAAGTAAAAGAGTTTATATTAAGAATTCTGCAGCTATAGCTTATATAGGGATTATTATATGGTAATATTTCCCGATAAGAATATAAGAAAGAGGCGAGTAGTATAAATAAAAACAAGCTGGATATTTATCTATAAAGCATTTTACAGAGAAAGGTTTACTGTAATGTATAACTGTATAAGACAATACTAAGCCACCGGGGCGTATCTAAAGAACTTACTCTACGCCACAAAAACAAGGCTTTATGGCAGGCCTTCTTAAAAGTAGAGTGTCCCGTATTCTTCTTAGCAAGGTTTCTTCTTAATTTCGCCGGCTTGAGATATATGGTAGTCCCGGTCACTAACTAGATTAAAAATTATAAGAATATGCTTTAATTTTTTATTAAAAGCTTAGAAGAGGATAACATCTTTCTAAAGCCTTAATTATCGCCGTTAAGCGGAAATATTGCCCCTAGTTTTAACCTATATAACCAATAAAATTTCCCGCGAAATAAAAGAACAATATAAATATCTAGGCTATAACTCTTTCTTTAAGCTCCCTCTACTATCCTTAGCAACTGTTGTATCGGCTTTAGGAACTGGATAGATTTTAGGAATCTTTATAGCATCTTTATTAACTCAGCCGAACATCTTTATCTTCTTTTAGTTAAGGCTGGCGTTTACCAAACCTATAAGCGCCTTATTAAGGAAATCCTCTAATATTACTCTCTTTGGAATATTAAGGGGGACAATAATGGAATTGACGAAATCCTTACTTCTAAAGTTCGCGTTATCTACTTTTTGTAACTATATGCTCGAATCCCCAACTTCAATATATATTACGCTAAAGAGATCCTACCACTGCCTGCGGAGTTCTTTACCGGCTTTATATTTTCCAATATATCCGCTAATATAGCTAACTTTTGATTTCAGCTTCCTTTCTCTAATGCCCGTTATAGTCGAAGGAGCGATTATAATGTAAATTATACCTGTCAGACAGTCTATTGTAGTAAATATCATTTTGGCTTTAGTAGAAAGATTGTTAAATATACGTATAACTAGATCGGTTAGTGGAGCATTTATATTCTACTTTATTATGTTTAAAAGCTGCTAATATTTCTCCAGATACTGCCTCCTAGACCATCCTTTTTATATACGCTAGAGTATACTTTTAGCTAACTAGCAAATGGTATATAACTTTTAATACTTACTGGCTCCCCTTTTACTATCCAATTCCTTAATCTTCTTGTTAATTTCCTCCACTATAGTATTATCCTCGCTACTAACTTCCACCTTAATTTCCTACTAGGCTCTCTTAATATCTTCCTAGCTATTAAGTAAAGCTAAACCTTCTAGCTATTTACGTTCTTCTATTTAGCGTACGGTTGCTTTATCCGGATTAGAGTATAAGGGGAAATATATATCTATAGAGCACTCCTTCCGGACTAAAGCGAGTGTAAATATTTGGGTAGAATATTGCATAGCAGCAGATTAGTCCTCTACTATTTTGGATAAAAGAATTAGATGGAGCATATACTAATATTCTAAAGCATTATTTAGTTTCGCTACCTAAGCTTTAATGGCTTCGCCTATGGAACTAGATCTATAATATAGTAGAGGCTTATCTTTTTTCGCAGCCCGGGGTTGCGGTGGCGTTTAGGGCTTAGAGGATACGCATCCTATAATTAAAAATTAATAGGATGTGCTAATTAGAACTTTAAATATATATAGAAGGCCAAGCTTAAAGTTTAGATATATAGTAGAGGAGGTTATCAATTTTAAAATAAAAGCATTATAATAATCGCAGAAGGCCTTTCCTAAGGCCGATTTATTAATTACTTAATTAGAATGCAAGACTTCGCCCAATAGGGTTTCCTACAGTTATTTAAAATACCAATAATATCTGCTGTATATCCCTACGGTGGCGTTTGCAGGCACCCAGGCTTTAACTTAGCATAATATCTGCATTACTTCGGTTAAGTATAATAATAGTTATTAATTTCAGCTCTATAGGCGCTATAGTATACAGGAGGCAAACCATAGGCCTTACTAGGGAGGTGGGATAGGGAAGCGGAGGCACTGCTAGCGTTAAGAGATAAGCGATATTTTAAACCACTTAGACACTGAAACAGGTTTTCCCAGCTATATTCCCTCCCTTAATCCCACTCTTACGCCTTGCAGGGTGCCTAATACATAGGCTATTTATTATGTATCTTATATAGGGTCAAATGGCCGCTCAGTTAATGCCTAGGGTTAATTAGTTAATTCGCTTATTTCCTCTACAGACGCTATATTTAATAAAGCTGAAACTTAAATAAGTATAAGTATCCTAACTATAATGCAATAAAACTAACAGTAGGCCTTTCTAACGGCTTGTGCCATACGCCAATTAAGGACTTTAGTGGCTACTTGGGGTATATTCTTAGCCGCTAGTAACTTGTTTAGGCGCTCTAGAAGCGCCTCCTATTTATCTATAAAAACCTTAAACCAAGCAGGACATATTAGATATAATAAGCAAAGTCGTTTAGCTTTATCCTATATAAGTGTCTACTAATCTCTATTACTTAGAGTTAAAGCTATATATAAATCCCTGCTTACCAGGAACCGCTTCTATTAAGTCTTAGTATATCCAGTAATAGCCTATATATTACTAGCTTTAGACCTAGCGGTGAGACTTATTATACGTAGTGGCGTTAAAATAAGAGGTTAGTATCGCTAGGTGGAATACTGTTTGCCAAGGCAGGGCTATTAACTGTCAACCCTATTAATTTTATTAACCCCGTTAACCCGATTGACCGCTAGTAATATAAAACTAGCTAACGCTAATACAGCCAATAAAGCTATATATATCGCAGCGCCTCTTTAAATGTCCTAACCCCAACGTTCTAATAGGCTTATAAGACATCCTATTTTATTCTAAGCCAAAAGTTTAAAACTAAGGTATTTTGGCCGAAAATTACCTATATTTTCCTAAATAAGCCTATACAATTGGATTGTCTATTAATAAGAATCCAAAGCTAGAGAAAGGAAAAGAATAGTTATGCCGCTTAAAGTCGGGCTTTATATCCCCTAATTACGTGCTATAGTTATATGCCTACTACTTTTCTAGTTTAATTAGAGTCTCGCCATCTCTAACAGTATAGCGCTATCCATATCTCTAGCTATGTCGTCATATTCTTTATCCAAAGTAGGTATATTTTATAGGGGGGAATCTTCCTTCTAGAACTTTACTAGAGTCAACCCCCAAAACCACTCCTTCTAAAGTTGTCTCGCTATAGCGTTATTAATATTTTTCATTATCTTAAGAAGAGACTCTACTTTGCACTTAAGACTATTCTTACGCAAATACGAAGTTACGAGTGACATAAGCTTAAAAGGTGTCTTAACGTTTAAATAGCTGCGTATCGTTTTCAATAGATCTAAATCCACGTAAAATTTCGGTTCGAACGGCCGTACTATATCATCTCAGAATGAAACCTTAGGGGGAGGGAGTAAGAAGTAGGGGGGTTAGGGACAGTGGCAACGCCAGCAGTAGTAGCAGCGGTAGTAGTAGTAATAGAAGGACAAAGACAAGGAGAAGGACAAGGAGGAGTAGGACAAGGAACGTTTAGCATAATTCATTTCATAGTATTAACCGCAAAAAGTAGGTTATAAAAGAAGGACTTATATATCCCTTAATTCTATAAAGAAAAGAGACTATATATACATAAGGTAGATGCAGGTATAGGGGGGGGGGAGTTAATAACTAAGTTAGTAGCCAAGTCAAGGGGCAGGTAACTAAGTTGGGTAAAAAAACGACCTAACTTAGGTCAATATATAGCTACATATTACATTCACACCTTAATTATAGTTAGATGATTGTTATAACGCGGCCAGCACATTATAAACGACAAAGAATTAAGTATATTAAGACTTAGCGATATTAAGGATCTAATTCAATAGTTGGCATTTTTATACTAATACAAATATAAAGTCTCTAGTCCCAGGAGTCTTAGTTTTATATATATTAAAATCCCTAACTAGCTTTCAAATTTACTAAATAAGAATCCCCCATTACACGCAACTAGGCCCTCTTGCTACGTAGGCCAAAAGAAATATCACTTTAGTGGCGATGCGGATAATCCTGCCCTATTACTATATAGCTTTAATTTCGTCTTTACAATCACCTAGGAGGAAAGAGTTGGCATTAGCTTACAGTAGCTTATAGGTAATTAGCTAAACTAACCGCAGTTTTCATCAAGCCTATACTCTCTATAGGGAGCGTTAATTACCTATTACAAAATAATAAGAAAGGAGCTGGCTTTTATATTACTACAATATTTACTAGATATCTTTTCTATATCTTTTAGTATTTTATGCACTAAGCTCTTACTATATAGCGGAGATGGGTATACTTATAGTAGACTTAAGTATAATTACACATTTCTAAAAATGATAAAACGGCGTGTCTTATTCTTAATAAGAATAACGGCTAAGGAACAAGTATTTATATTATAGCAAAGCAGCTATTATCTTTAGATGTTCTATATAGCCAGAGAGGCACGTATTACAGCGCTTCAGATATTAAAAAAAAGCCTTTAGCAGCACTAATAGGGTAAGGGTATTGCAGATTTCTTTTCTAAAAAATATTTATTTGGTCTAAAGGAAGAAGAATAACTATTAATACTATATAATCTATAGCGTATATCTGCCCTCATCTATTTATCTAAATAATAATTTACCATAGATTTGTAGGTATAGTGGTAGACTAATCCTTATTAAAATTCGTCTTATATAACTCATCTATACATTTATTAAATAGAGATCCAGAGGGAGAGAAAAGGTTATAGAACGCCTACAGAAATAACTTATTAGCGGGTAAAGAGTTAGGTGTATAGTTACTTACTTAAAAGCTAAGTGCAGTTAGTAGTACTATAGCCTTTACTATAAGATACAGACTGTAATGCAAATAAGGTCTTTATTGGATAGAATATACAAATCTTAAGAGGGTTTATGGTTATTTTTTTTCTATTAATAGTTATGGAATTGGTTTGTTAGAGTAAGCAGTGGCTATTATAGGTAGTAGGCTAAGACTTAAAGGGGATTTTAATAGCAGAGATACAAGACGTCTAAGTAGATTTAGGAAATATTCTTAGCCGGTAGTTAATTCTAGGCACGCTTTATTCTAACTCCTAATAACTTTTAGCTATTAATAGGGTAGTATTTATACAGAAGCTTCTATTATATTACTCTATACGTAAGTCTATATAAAAATAAGAATATATGGTCAGATATCGGATTAGTATAACGGGATCATATTACATAAAACGAATTATTAGAGAGTAGTTAAGAATCCATTAGTAGTAGTAAAGACGCTGCTCCTATAAAGCTAAGTAATTAACTAGCGTGGCTTAATTAAATTCTAGGGCCGCCTCTGCTTTTGGTTTAAGCTTAGCTTGGCTAGGAGTATCAAATTCTAAGGCCGCCTTTACTTTTAGTTTATAAAACAAGACTTTAACTATACCTTCCCAACCATTGCCGTAATGAGGGGCCGTTAGCTGCCATTTACAGTAATACTCTTTAGATGAGATAATACGACTATATAATTAAACTACGGCAACAGTATAACGGTGGCTATTAACTACCTTGTCCTAAACGTTGATTTACACATCCCAATATACCCAAAATATGGCCTTAGCTATTGCTATAAAATATCAGTAATATATAGCAAAAGTAAATATTAGTAAACTAACAGTGAATTAGTCTAAAGTCTATTATCAACGGCATTGTACTAATATAGTTGTGCCAATAGGAGTAAGGAAACTACAGTTTTCTATTAATATCAGCTTAAGAAAATATTAGTTAGAGGTAGAAATATACAAATTATTAAGATTAGCGTGTAGTAACTAGTGCTATTACTAAAATTATAAGGTGTGGGTCGTAATGCGAAGGATTTAATAAAGAAGGTACGGGGTTCTCAGCAGCCTTTTATATTATAGTACTAACTTAAGACTCAGCTTCTAACGCATAAAGGATAGCAAAGGGCGCGCTAATTATAGTATACTTAGGCTTAGAAAGATTAACCTAACCTATATATATATACGCGGCGGGTATTAAAAACCAGTAAGTATCTGTCTTAGAATCGTTAAGGCTAGATCGTGGACAGAAGGTACCACCAATATATATTTAAAGACTACAAGGTTATAGAAAACTTGCGTAAATACTACCTTACGCCTAGCCATACTCCAGACACTTATAGAATATAGGGCCACTATTAGTGTTGCGGATAGTAAAGATTAATAAAGGTTAAAAATAATATTTAAGGCTTAAATTAGGATTGCCAGACGGTATAAGATAAAAAGATGCTATAAATATATCTATAAAAGCCTATTCTACGCCACCTTTAAGTTCTTTACTCTGTCGCCGGTTTCAGTAAGCGTATGCTACTTAATAACAGTATTCTTAGAGCAGGGCGTAAATTAAAAGGCACTAAATATAAGGGAGTTTAGGGAGAATTTATATATATAACTGCGGAGGGCAATATATAAGCATTTTGTTCTAAATAGAGACGCTAGTTATAGAGCTACTTGCCTATAAGTATTACCTTTAGGATTAAATTAGAATTAATAGGCAAAATCAATAGCTATATATATATTATTTAGAGGATGCCACACGCGACAAAAACTGGTCAAAGGTCGCGTACTATATACCATTAGTAGGTCTTGTTGCAACTATATATAAAGTCTAGGCCACTAAATATTATAAAGGGCGAGAAGGGCGGTGCAAATACATTTATATAGGATAAGATGTTAGGCGTCTAATACATATAATAGCCCGTACAGCAGCCATTATATATATTAATTATAGGATGCTATACATAGCGGAGATCGTTTAAAGGTTATACAGTATAATAGTTCCTGTTAAAGCATATATAGGGTTTAAATTGGGCTGCCAAACGTTATAAAGGATGAGAAAGGGCGTCACAAGCATACCTATAGAAAATAGGGGTTAGCAGCCTATTATAGGTAAAAAGACGCGGGTTATACAGTTACTTACCTTTAGCGGTATATTTAAGGCATTAAAAATATTACCACTAAATCCTTACTAACAAAAATAGTGAAGCCTAAGCGTTAATAGTAACGTTTATTTAAGCGTTAGGGCGTTAAATGTTTAAGGCTCGTTTTAGATGCCAAGCATTTTAATATCCATGCATGTTTACTGCCTAGTAAAGGTTAAAAAGCAAAAAGCCTAATAAAACCTACCCCTCTAAACCGCCTGCCCTACCACTAAGTTAAATTTCCCGGTAGCGTCTATACCAAATTTGGATATAATAGTGTAAGTATAAGTAAGAACAAACCGCCCAAGAAAGCTCTCCTAGAGAGCAATATTATTATACCTATTATTAAAAAGAAGTATGCAGACCTCATACAGTCTAGCTTTAAGAAGATAATTAAGAATATTATATAAACTAGCGAAATATCTACTAACCCTTTTATCGGTCTAGAGGAAACCAGGGAAAGCTCTTAAGCGCGCCAACATACTATAAATATACGTTTACTTCAGCCCACTTCTATAGTGAGTTGGACGGCTGATATAAATAAAATACTAAAATTGAAGATGCTAGAAATACTTTATAAGCTAGGGGTTAAAGCAGATAATATTTCCCTTATAATAAGCCCAACACTCTATTTTACAGGGAAGTATACTCGGATATATTACCTATATAAGTTGGTTATTTACACATTGGTATTTAGCCATTATAGGGACTTATAGGTCCTAGATAGTAATAAAGTTCCAAAGGTTAAAAGCAGTTAGGGTTATTACTAAGCCGGGCCGCGATATATTAAATAAAAAGGGAGCGGAGGTAATATTAGTATAATTATAACGGCTTCTCTTACAAGTTTAGGCGTTACTGCTAGTTCTACTTTATAAATAGTTAAATAATTATATTATATTAAGAGTTTAAAACTTAGGTATAGGAATAATCCTTATATACCCATTATAGAGCATTAATCTCGTCTCTTTGCTATCGCTGCTTTCTAATAGAATATTAATGGCGGTATTAGCCTTATATCCCTATTCTAGATTATTAAAGCTCGTCTTTATATTGCCGCTGCTTGCTAATAGCATGTTGGTAGCAGTGTAACCCTTATATGCCCATTATAAAGCATTAAACCTTGTCTTCTCGCTATTGTTGCTTTCTAGTGGAATATTAATGGCGGTATTAGCCTTATATCCCTATTCCAGATTATTAAAGCTTGTCTTTATATTGTCGCCGCTTGCTAGTAGCATGTTAGTGGCGGTGCGACCCTTATATACCTATTATAGAGCAGTAAAACTTATCTTCTCACTATTGCTACTTACTAGCGAAATTTGCGCAAGGTTGCCGCAGGTATTAAAAGGTGGGGGGAAATCTTATAACAAGTATTCTTAACCAGGGGGGATTATAAGGGATTTATATACTAGCTTAAAGGCTTAAGGATACTGTTCAACCAATTATAGAGAAGATATTCCATAGCCTATAATAAATTAGAGATTCTGCTATTTAAAAGCATAGCTCTACTCTTATATATCTATATACTCTCTGCCTAATAACCTATAACGGCTGTAAGTGTATCTAATCCTCCCCTATTATAAATTCCCCGATTTAATAGGTGATTCTAATTCGTATTTATCCCTTAGTAAAACACGCCTTTAGGCAAATTATTTACTCCAAGTCTAGTAGGGCCTAAGCAGGCACGTGGTTTAATTAGCTAAGAAATCCCTAGTACACTTAATATATTTCCCTCTATAATACTAGTTAGTGACCTTAAAATATAAACTAAAAAGAGTACTAATAAATAGGTAATTAGTCCTATCTATTTATACCTAGGATAAAGCCTAACTCTAGTATTAGGACGTAACTCCTTAGTTAGCTTTAATTACTAAATATAATCTACTGCGCTGCCGGACCTACGCCTTAGGCACTTATTAGAGTAGTGGAGTAGGTAATAAAACAGACCTTTTTATAGGGCCCTAATTATACCTCTAGATATAAGGGCCGCTTAAGTATAAAAGAGTTTATGTTCTAAATTAGCTAAGCGGAATAAACTAAAGTAGGTTTAAATAGTTATAGTAAGCTATTGCAAATTCATATACTAAGCTTATTCGCTTTTACAGATTCCACTTTATCCTTAATTTTTAAGGTTATAAGAATTGAGACTGCTGCCTTAAGCTTAGGACCATTATTTAACAAGCGGGCCCACCTAAATTTTTTAGTTTTTTTAACATTTTTACACTTTTAGAGACTTATATATTATTGCTAATTAATTCTAGAAGCAGAAGTAGGAACCTATAACCACCTAAAAAAACTTTTAGATTATTAAACTTCCCCCTAGCTATAACCCAATTTATTATATTTTCCCGTACCTTTTCCCTACTGGCCCTAGTGGCATTATAGATAAGCCTAGTTAGCACAGTATAGTTTAGTAGTAGTTAATATAACTAGTAATAAAACAGTATTAAGAATCTCCAGTAAATTCTATTAATAATAACATTCTTCGCTAATAGGACAGTAGCATTATATTATATACTTAAGAGACGGCTAATATTAGTGTCTAATTTTTCTTTAGTTCTAGTTACTTGGAAAAGATAAGTTAAATCCTTAGTCCATTCTAAATAGTCGGCTTTAATACTATTAGGAATACAGAGCTACTCCTCCTTTATATTTAGCAAGCACTAAAGGTTAGCATCTAGCAAGAGGGCTTTATTTAGCGAAGGCTCTATAACTAGTAACTCACTTTAAGGAGTACTTAATACTAAGGAGTTGTCTAGCAAAGGGCTTTAGGTATTAGACAAAGGCTCTATAACTAGTAACTTACTTTAAGGAGTGCTTAATACTAAGGAGTTGTCTGGTAAAGGACTTTAGGCATTAGATAAAGACTCTATAACTAGTAAATCGCTTAAAGGAGTGCTTAATATTAAGTATTTATCTAAGACTAGACACCTTAAGGCTTGCTTAGCTCTTAGATATAGTGTCTAGGCTAATAAAGCAATAAGACTTTAAAACTAATAGACGTATTAGCAAATTTATATTAAAGACCTAGCCGGTTACCTTTTTATCTATAAGAGCTTTATTAAGTAATAAAGACTTAAACTACTAGAATCCAGGCTTACTAATATTAGCGCCTATTATTAAGGCGCCGTAGGTGTAAGTATAAAAAGGTTATTAGAGATATCTAGGGAGGCCTATACTATTAAGGCTATACTAAGGCGCCTACTTTGTAACTATAAAATAGGCGCCTTAGTATAGCCTAATATCCACTAACCAATTCCTAGAATGTAACGGACATATATACTTCCCATACAATAAGACCAGAAATATAACAGTGCTAGTATCTAAAAGATTTGTAAAATTGGACCCATAGCGGAAGCCAATACAATATTTAAGAAAACTCTAAGCTACAGTAATGTTTTCCTTAGATAGCCCAGGGGCTTTAATCCTTAAGTTTTAATATAGTTATTAGCTAGGTTAATACGTAGACCTAGTCCAAGAATATCATCTTATAGCGTTCCGCGAACTATCCCTATAAAATAAAGACATTCTTACTAGAGGTTATAACCTATAAGCTATAGGCATACCTTCTTAAATAGGCATAATGTCTTTCTTTAGCTTTACGGTATACTCCACAAGCGCTCCCCAAAAAGAAGTAATTACCATAGCGATACCCCTTTATTAGGGAAGCCAACGTTAGCTTCTAGGGGAGGGTAGTTATTAATAAATCCTTAGATAAGTCCAAATCTCAAATATTATAGCAAGGGGAGGACAAACACTTAGTAATATATAGAGCAATTACGCCCCAGCGATTAGAGATGCATATTAACTATATAGTTGCCCCATTTCCTTAAGGTCTTACTAATTCTCTTTATATATTCCCTACAGATACGCTCTGCTCTAATATTATTAGGTAAACTGCGGCCTTATTTACCCTATTTCTGCGCTACTTAGACTAACAGGACTTATTTGTTGAGATAGACTCTACCTATTCCTTTAATATTACCGTAATAGTGCTTTCCTTTGCTATTACTACAACTATAGCTTGTATGCTTATAATAGGTGTTAGCATTTACATCCTTTTTTAGATACCTACACCCTTCTACAGCTCCACCAAAGTTTTTATGGTTATTGCTTATGGGGCACACATTACTTTTACAGTTTTAGCATTTACATTTTTAGAAATCGCTTAAAAGCAGTATAGAACCAAACAGAAGTTCAAAAATGTTTCCCTAGCAGTATTGGATTGCGCGCTAGAAATGGTAATATTTTTATTTATAAGTGTGGTGTCTAACCTTCCTCCCTATAGCTAATATTGTTCGCAGATCCTAAAAATTACCACATTTCTTAAAACTAGCGTAATAGAAATGTCTAAGTAGGCCTTCTAAGTTCCGGCTAGATAGTCTTTCCTTACCATAGTAGAGGTAGCTTTGACATTAATTTCAGCATTTATATAAGTAAAAAGTTTTAACTTTAAGCTCCAAACGCTGAATTTATTGGAGTAGAACTCCTAGGATAAAAGTATAGACGCGCTGCTTAATATATAGCATTCTTATTATAAAGTAAATTTACCTAATTTATTTCCTAACCTAGGAACGTGGGAAGGGTTTATTTTACTTAATAATAAAAGGTGTTAGAATCTAGGGCTAGATATAAATTATCTTACTATTTCTTATAAATATTACAGTTATTATATCTCTAGTCCTCCCTCTAAAACTTCCAAAGAATGGCTTAGCTATATACTAGGTACTCTTTTTCTAGCTACTCTTATTTAAATCACTAATAGTTATAGGGCAATTTTTACTTTGTATCTATCTCTAACATTCACTTCTTACCTTTTGGAGTATAGGCCAGATATATTTTATCCTATTTTAGGCTAGGCCAACTAGCTACTAACCTAAGCCCACGCCTAAAAACGACTTATAAATAATTAGTTCCTACAAATCTCAGCCTAGAAAGGGCACATAAATCTCCCTTACCGCCTCTTAGGAAGTCGGAGGATACAAGCTACTTAGAAAAGGAAAATTACAACTAGCTTATATCTAAGGCATCACTATATAACTAGGGATAGTAAAAGTGGATTTTATCTCTATGCTATTAATAGATTACGGTGTACCAGCGCGATAATTTGTACACCCTACTAGTAGATTAGATTTCTATATATAATTATTATTAACTTTCTTAATAAACAAAGTCTATAATTTGGGGATAGGGAGATAGTTAACAATCTATATCCTAACTAAATGTTAGAGACTTAAGTCTACGCTTCTCTATAGTTATTATACAATTTTCTTAGTTCTATGCATATAAGTTTATTAGCGCGCTAAATTTGTGAAAATCTAGTAAGTTCTTAAAGTATGCAGTTCCTAAGCGTAGTATAAATCCTTTACATAGTCTTGAAATTAATCCAGTAGAGACTCTAAAAGTAGTTATTATATAATGTGTACACTATAGGAATCGCCCTACTACAAACTTTAAGACAAACGGCTATAAACCATACACATTTACAGCCAGCTACCTTAATTTAGGTAAATATGTTCAATTAGAAAGTCAACTATAATGCAAACTATAAACGCTAACTTAGATACAATATTCCTTCTTCTATATCTACCCCTTACCTAATGCCATGGGTTATAGCCCTAGAAATAGTAAGTATAAGCCTATTCCCCCCCCCCCTAGTTAGTCTCTCTGTTAGACCTCATCTAACGGATCTACAGGAGATCCTTAATAATAGACAATATAAGCCTCTTTAATAACCCCTTAAACTTGACAAGCCTTTAGCATAATTACTTAACGCCAACAGTGCCTTATAGGGGGCTAGTTGGGTTCTTCCTTATATTAACTTTAATTTCTCTTCCTCTCCAGATTAAAGCCATGCTAGAGATAGCCAAGGTAATATCTATTTAGTTAATCAATATAATCCAATACTAAGTTTTGCCTATAGAAATTATAGGAACGTAAGCATAGAAATTAAGCCTATTTTCGCTAACGCCAGAGAGAATTAATTAAAGACCTTAAAAGAAAAGTTAATAAATATAAAGAAGAGAATAAGAAGCTTTAAAGCTTACTAAAAAAGAAAGGAGCCTCTAAAGATAAAATAAAAAAATACAGTTTACAAAATTCTTAAAATCCAGATTAAGAACTTTTAGTGCTGCTGGATAAAGGCCTAGAGTAGTTACTAAAACTAATACAGAATGCGGTATATTCTATAGATATATGGTATTTTATAAATAGCGGATTTACCAACTCTTCTACTAAATCTTCTCTTTCTTAGCAATATCCTTTAACTCCTAAAGAAACTTCTATTAACGGTTCTTAACCTAATGTGGAGAAGCTAGGCAACTATAGCTAGGCTACACTAGATATTGTATTCCCAACACATTTATACCTACACGCTGCACTAGCTAATCCTTTTACTAACCCTTTTACTATTTCACAGCATCCTTTAGTTCTATTAGCTTATCCTAGTAAGTATATACCCACCTTAATAAGGAATAAGGCGTACTTAATCACCTTAGCAGAAGAGTACCCTTAAATAGAGATAGAGAGAGGTAAATTATTTCTAAAAAGATATTTAAAAGATTAGTAAAGTAGTCTAACCCTACCTAAGGCTAGGGATATATATATATCAACTAGGATCGGATTTGTCTTAATTACCTACTACCCTATTCCAGTTACCTGCCCCTTCTATTTTAGTTACCTACCCCCCCTAGTTTCTTATACCCTCCTTATATATATATAGAGGCCCTAGAGCTATATTTAATAGTAAAAGTCCTTATCCTTCTTTTCTAACCTATAAGGTTCAACAATAAACGACCTAATAAAGAGGCCGGTATAGACTTTTAAAGATCCTTACATCTTAAGCCAACAATTAAGGAGAAAAGTGGACTTTATTTAAATAGTTACATAGTACTATCCAAAACTAACTTGTAGAGGTTGCAGTTAAGTCTCATTACTTAGAGGGAATATTAGGGGTGACTAATAGCGAATATTATAAATCTTAATATATCTAATACTCTTTCTATCTACAGATTCTTAATATAATGGCTATCCGCTATACTTTAGCCCATTACCAATACTACGGCTAGAAAACCGTCTTTAGATACAGGATGATAGAAATCACAATATAAGGTATAGCATAGAAGAGGACCGGGATAAAGATAGGGATGCGTATAAGGATGTATATATAGAGGATATAGTCGCCGGGATTAAGGCTTTAGGGATTAATTTAGAGAAGAATATATCTCTCCGCTAATAAGAACTGTTCCTTCCGCAAATAGCATAGTAAAGGCTATTATATAACGTTTTTGCATTTCCATATATAATTATAGCGCGCTAATTTACACCTCCCCCTATGCTATATAATTACACTTGTGGCTAGCCAAGCCAGGCTTCTCTACTTGCAGTAGGTTAGCCTCCTATATTTAGTAAATCTTTTAGTAAATATTCAGAATATCAAAAAAAACTTAAAAGCTGCGCAATTAAGCTATTAAAAATAAACTTAGTAGAACGCTTAATAATATAGTAAAATTCTACTAGCAGAATCTTATTGTTCTACCTTAGCGGTAAGCTGGCTTAGTAGTAAAGACTTTTAAAACACACCTCTATAAACTTTAATCTATAGAATTAGAGGTAGCGCAACTTAACAAAGTATCTCTAGGTAGAACTATCCCACAGAACCAGATTACTTAGCAATTAGTAAGCTTATATAGGCCACTATTACCAACACCAAATTGAATTTAAATAATAAAGCACTATTTATATGTGTAATACTCTAATATTCGGCCGTCTATTTCAATAGGATTCTTTCCCTTTTTACTACCACGCGTATGCTTGGCCTTAGGGGACCTAATAGCAAATACGCTAGCTTTATGGGCCTTATACACATCTATAGAAGCTCCCTATCGCGATCGCTTTAATTTTAACAGAATGCCAGCCTCTTTTGGCTTAGGATCACTAGGACCCTCATTAATATTACTTATAATTAATATAAAATTACCACGAGCTAATTAAGTATAGGTCCTTTAAGCTTTAGTACACGCTGCTCTACCAGATTGATGGAGCTGAATAGTTCTTAATAGGCTCCTTCTTACCAATATTTTAGTGAGGGTCGTCTAATATAGTACCTTAGAGTACTTCCGCGTTATTAAGCCATAAGTTATCGTCCTCCCCCACTTCTAAAATAACCACCTTGTCCTCTAACCCCCCTAAAACTTCGTCATACAGTACTGACGGCTTGTTAAACGGTTGCTGCTTATCCTCCTTAATATCCATATCTACTTTGTCGGCTAGCTCTTTATTTTGGATTAGAAATTAGCTAAAATCTACACCACCACTTAATACCTGCTCCTTCTACTTCTAGGCCTCCTCCTACCTTTCCTTTTAGAGCTCTCATACAGCGACATCAGCAGCGCGTTCAGCAATCTTAGCGCTTGTTTTGCCCCGCTAGTTAGCCTTACCGTGCTTCTTTTTAGGTGGTGGCTACCAGTGAGCCTTTAGAGGAACCTTAAATAGAGCGCCCTTGGGTAGTAATCAAAGCTCTACCTATCTACTTAAAATAGCTATTTAAGCCACCTTAAAGTCTTTAAATTTACCAGCAAGCTCGCCTATTTCTTTAGTAGGAAGGTCCTTAATAATATTAAGGAGGCGGAGAACTAATAGCTAGATCCTAGTAAGAGCTTCCAGATACTCTAGCAGAGGGTCGCCTTAGAATACTATATCCTTAATATATCGCGGTTACCAATCTAAAGCGGCAATTAGCTTTATTGCGACACACTAGCAAGGGTGGATTAAAGCTAGCAATATAGGAAGCTTCTGCATTAAGCACCAAATAAGCATATAGCAACAGGGGAGACCATATTGGTAGGGGTCCTCGCAGTCACAGTCGCCCTACTTCTACTCCCAATCAGCCTACTTCTACTTTTCCTTATTTATCAAAGCCCTTGCGCCACATATAGAGTTAAAGATTCGCTTAAGCGCGTAGTATATTACTACACCGTTAATCTGCGTAAAGTAGTGCTGAAAGAGATCTAGGGTAATAATTCAGGGGAAGGACGTTTTGGAGGTATATTTGGATTTGATCAATTCCTTACATAATATCAAAATCCACTTCTTTAGCTCAATTATAGTATCCTCAAGGCTTAATTAATAATTGGTAAAGCATTTCAATTCTCTATTAATACCCTCGCCTTATTGGCTTGCTGCTATACCTAAGTTTAGAAGGTATCTAGTAAGGAAGTAAGCGGTTAAGGAAAAGTTGACATTAAAATAAGGTTTTAAGCTAGAGAACAAAATGTCGTCAAGAGGCATTTAGATGAGCTTTACTATAGGCCGGCCCATAGTAAAGCTTATCTAAATGCCTCTTAACGACATTCTATTCCCCAGCTTAAAAGTTAAACTTACCTAATATAGCAGGTAATTATCTGGCTCTCCTTTTCAACATATATAGTCTGAAACTATACCTTATCGCACGGGTATAGCTTATTTAGGACTGCCTTTTAATTGGCTTCAAGCTCTACTACCGTTTTGGATTTTAGGTAGGGCTAAAATAGTTCCTTTACTACCTTCCTCTCTTCCGCCAAGTAGCTATGCGGCCTTTTAGCCTTTGTCTAGATCCCCTTATCAATCCGCTTCTTTATTGCCTTTGCGGCGTGCCACTGGCAGTACTAGAGAACAACTGCAATTAACTGCCCTATTAATAAGGTGGCTGCAAGGCCCTTACTAAAGTCGGTAATAATAACTTTAGGTGGCCGTTTCCAAAGCTTCTACTAAGCAGACTCTAGGAAGAAGGCCTAATCTAGCTAAGACTTACTCTTAATAAACAACTGTATTGCTAGAAAAGAGGACCCCATATTAGTAACGCCAGTAATAATAGCCAATAAGAGCTTAGATCGATTGGTATTAAATATAGCATCTATTTGGCAGCTAAAGTTGGTAATAAACCTTTACGCCAAATCTACCTGGATAGGAAGCCAGAACACAAGCTGCTAGAGACTCTAGGCAATTAGACAACCTAATTCTAGATTAATTATATAGGTATATCAAGACCGGTACTTAAATCCATACTAGTAAAGAAGCAGCTCAAGCATACTAAGCGCCCGCGGCTGACCCTTAGCTCCACTAGGAAGGCCGCTTAACAATCGCGCTAAGCCATAGTATTTCTTCTTGCTTATATGCAACTCCCGGGCAGAAAGTTAACGCTACGCAGTAAGATAGGTCTCTCGTGTTGCCCTAAGAGTATAGGCTTCCGCGGCTGCCTCTCTAGCCTCTGGTAGTCGATCCTAGTGGCCAATATAAGCAAGAGGATTAGCAACAAAGTTATACAGACAGGCCTCTGGATTGTCTAGATTGCCATACTTAGCGTAGGTAAGAGTCGCCACCCACCCATATACTAAGCCTATATGCTTAATAAGCTGTTTCCAGGCCACCTAAATAGTCCAGCCGCACCTCATCTAGTGCACCTTAGTGGCCTCTCGCTAACGGTTGCTGTTTTCGCCGCGAAAGTCGTCTAGTTTGCGGTAGTTTTAGGTATACTCGCCATAGTACTTACAGACGAAAATAGTGCGCGGCCGTAGAGTATCTAGGCCAGATACTGACAATTTAACAATAAAGAAACCTTTAGAGAATGCATAGTTCTAATATCAATTAAATACGGCGTTAATATCCTTAAAGATTTCACCCGTATATAGCTCTAAAAGGTGTTGGGCCGGCATTAAGTTAACTACCTTTTTTACCACCAGTACTAAATCTAGGTGTAACCAGGGGTTTGGCTTCCACTCTAGACGCTTAATTTCGACTTCTAGTAACGGCGATTAAAGCCACAGTAGAAGAGAACTTGTAGTATAATATTCCAAGGCAGCCAAGGCAGCGAAAGCAGCCCAATATTTACGGTGGGTATAGGGTGGTGTTCCAGGTAGTAGCAGAGTAGGAAAAGGCTCCTCCGTAGAAGCCTGTATATCTACTTAAGACGCTACCAGACGGTTCTGTGCGGGTATTTAAAGTGGATATTCTAGGTATAGCGATAATCTTTGGTCCTTTGCGCATAAAGTAGGGTAGAGAACTAGATTAAGGCTCTTCTAAGCAACGTTAACTAAGATCCTAATAAAACTTGCCTTATTTTAATTTACTTTTACTTCCAAGGCATTGATAAATAATAGTTTTATAAGCCTTTTTTGGGAAGGGATCAGAGAAACGCAGATGCAAATAATTGAGAAGAAGTAGGCGTGGGAATTATATAGACCCTAAAAACCAGTTAAGACCCCTTAGCGGAGTGCCGCTAATATAGCACAGCTTAAAATATAAGCGGCTTTTCACTAATAGATAGCTAAATTTGTTACTAATTAATAGGAGTTCTTTATCCAATAATCCTTATAAATTATAGTATTCGAGGCTTGGCTAATTGTCAATCAGCCAAAAAGTCACGTGTTTAGCCATATAGATATACTATTAATATCAGTCTACTATACCCAACCATTCCAACTTACAAGTCAGCATAGTCAAATTTTAGAAACCTATGGTGATATATCATGCCCCTATTTTATAGGGCCTTAGTTTAGGGTATAGCAGCAGCTAGGGTTTTAGTTCTTAATAAATGTATACTAAATGCATCACAACCTAATCTTACCCTTGCATCACGAGCAGCTGTGCCTTTAAAGAAGTAGCGCTCTCTTACTTAATTAATTCTAATTAATCTATATTTAAATTTATAAATATACGCCCCCGTACCTAAGACACTTTTTATATTCCAACAGAGACCGATCTTTTACCATCTATTATACTACAATAGTGTTCGTATCAGGGCTTTGTCGTTATAGTAATAGAGCAAGCGAACCTTTTCTAGAGCTTTCCGGACCTATACAGGAGCAATTAGCACGATAGCATTTATATTAGGAATATCCTCTGCACTCCTCCCTAAAGTAAGTCATTGCCGTTTGAGAATTACAACCCCCTCTATACTACTAGCTTTAGCTTTGAGCGGAACGGAGAATTTAATATTAATAATTATCCTTCTCCGCCTAATACGGATAACTGGGTAAGTAATACTTTAATAGCTCTAGAAAATATGCTATCATTACCTCCGCAAATCCATAAGTAGATAAATGACGTTGGAAAGACTCTAGTTACTAGCGTAGTCCTACCCCCACTAATAATAAGAAAGCCCCCCTACTATCTTAAAATTTATGGCCAAACTATATAACCTAACGACCTATTACCTAAGCTACATTGCGGATTTTAGAGCTCTAGAGCTAATTTAATTCCGCCTAAACAAATAAGAGTCTCGCCTTAGGAAATAAGGAACTGTTTACTCCTATTATAAGCTTAGCAATCCCCCCTAAAATAATATAAGGCGTCTCTAAAAGCTACTACTAGCACTGCAACTATACCAGAAAAGAAAACACGCCGCAGTTATAGACCTCTTGGTATCTTTAAGGAAGATAGTACCGCCAACCCTACCTTCTTAGCTAAACGCGAAAGCTATCTTAAAAGGAACCGTATTGTAGCGCACAAGTGCCGATAGAAGAAGAAAGAGTGGGTTAAGGACCTGGAAATGCAAGTATGCGAACTTATAGCTGTCCAAGCGCATCTAAGATCCCATATTGCGATGCTAAAAAAGCAGGTTCTATTGCTTAAGAATAAGCTGCTCTCCTATATAAATTGTGGATGTGGAAGGCTTAATACGTATATTAATTAAACAGCGATATAGATTTCACTGTTATCTTATATAGCAGCCTTAGAATTGCTAGGGGATATTAAAGGAAAAAGGGCAGAAGATAAGACTAAGCTAGGAGATAAGGACGTATTTAAGTGTTTAGAGGATATCCTAAAGATAGACGAGGGTAAAGGGTAAGGAGCTACTTAACATTACTTCTAGAAATAATTTCCTTAATAGCTTATCTTCTACTAACATTGGAAGAGCGCGGAATTATATTACATTATAGCCTAACACCACTTCTTATCTGTAAAAAAATAAAGTGAGATTCCTATATATTAGGCTAGTACCCCTCTTATTAATTCCTTAAGTAGATATACTATTAAATTTTATTCAACCGTTTGTAATATCTAATTACCGTAAAAAATTTCTAGTAGCGTAAGCCCTAGCATGCTTTGACCCTAGGAACCCTAGATTACTCCCTAATAGCTCTATCCTTACTTTCCTTGTCTATATTATAAAATATTCTTATATAAGCTGTTTTTGTAAGCGCGAATATCAATAGTTATTGACATGATTAAGAATTTCAATTATAGGGTCGATTTTCCTATAGTACTCTATAAGGACGCTCTAAGCTTAGTAATAGTCTATATAGGTACAGCAATAATCTTCGGTCCTTTGCATATAGAGTGGGGTAGATAACTAGATTAAAGCTTTTTTATAATTTACTTTTACTTCCTTAATATGCTTTGCAGGGCGTTAGTAAATAGTAGTTTTATAAATCTTTTTTAGGAGGGGATTAGAGAGGTATAGATAAGAATAATTAAGAAGAAGCAGGTGTAGGAATTATATAGACCCTAGAAACTAGTTAAGACCCCTTAGCAGAGTGCTGCTAATATAGCACAGCTTAGAATATAAGCGGCTTTTTATTAATAGATAGCTGGATTTTATTACTAATTAATAGGAGTTCTTTATCTAACAATCTGTATGAAATATGGCGTGATTGATCTAGACTGCTATAGTATATCGTTTTATTAGATATTATTCCCTTTTTAAACCTGCTATAAGTATCTATAGGCTAGCCCACATGCTAGCGTAATAGACGGTTAGTTGGTTAAGCGGGAGATAGGATCTATTAGGGGAAAAAAATTCTGTAATAAGCCAGACCTAGTGTTAAACGGACGATTAGGAATGAAAACTCTGTAGTATTATAAGAGGCTCTAGAGCCTTACTATATATATTAGGTAGGTGGCAAATAGACTAACAACTACGTCGTCATTTAGTCAGTAATTGGTAATAGAAATAGGTAATAAGACATTTAATAAGATATTTAGTCGTAAGTTAAGATACCATATTAGCTATAACTTGTATATATTAGCGGCCAGAGATTCTAAGTATTTATATTTTATATTCTTCTTTATCTGTTAAGTATAAACCGATTAAAAGTATTACTAATAAGCAAATATCGCTATCGCCTTATTTTATAAAAATATAGTTTAGTAAATTACTTAAAGCCTTAAAAAGTTCCTTAGAGCCTTATAAGTAAGTAGTAATTATAATTTATTAAATTTAGCAAGTATTTAACAAACTGCTATTTTCCTACTCTAGCGTTCCCTAGCTAACTTAAAGTAGCTAGATTAAACCATGTTTCTTTTATTTAATGCTATAGAACTTTTATAGGGTTTCCTATTATTCCAATAGGTTAGTAGTAGGCATTAAATAAGGTTTTTTTTTACTAACTATTTCTGAGGTAATAAGATGCACCTATTACTACTCCCATTTTCTTAATACTCCGTTATATCTCGCGTTTAAGCTGTGTAATATCACCCTTGGTACCTAAGATATAGGTTTAGGCACCATATTGAAATAAAAGCTTAATAATAGTCTTATGCCCCCCAAGTACTGCATAGTATAGTAGCGGGTAATGCCGTATTCTAGAGGTTACTAGACTATACTCACTCTATAGAATTTCTTAATCCATTTTAATTAGGTAGTTAATCTTAGCCCTATTCTAAATAAGAAGAAGGATAATATTTTTATAGCCCATTATATAAGCTCTACTCAGTGGAGATCCGTAATTAGTCCGCGCGTTAATATTAGCACCTCTATTAATAAGATATTCTGCAATACTATAATAGCCTTCATTGCAAGTAACAATTAGTGAGGATATTAAGCTTTACGCATTAATATCTGCCCCTTTATTAAGAAGGTATCTTACTAGGCTTTTACAACCTTTCTAAACGGCATAGGCAAGTAAACGGCCTATAGTATAACAACATTTATTAATATATACGCCATAGCGTACAAGAAGCTTTACGATATTATTAAATAAAGAGAGGCAAGCGTTAGCAAAAGGGGTTAACTAAAATATAGGAATATGGGAGTATAAATCCCTAGAACGTAGATTTTAGTAAAGAATATTCTCTTAGTATAGATATAGTACTTAAGTAATATAGAGGTCGTTAATAATAACACAATCTTTAGCTGCCAGTAGCAACTCTATAGGTTTAATATTATTGCTATATTCAAGATTTACTGCCTCGCTAGGTATATTAGCTACTTTAAGTAACAATATCTTTACTATAGTATCTAGACGAAGATTCCTCCAAAATAGAGCGAGAGTAGGAGGGCTGTCAAATTAAATAGTTCTATTAGCATAGAGGACATCACGCGCCTTATAGTAAATTTAATGGCAAGTATATAGGATTATACTATCCATTCCCAATCCTTGCTCTACGGCTATCGTTAACTCGCATCAGAATAATAATCGGAATTCCCACTTCGTCTTAATAACCAGTGTTTTAGCGGATTCGCCTAAAAGGAGCTTATATATTTGAATATGTAGTTTAGGCGGTAGTTCAAGAAAAGGTCCACGCCGCGGCAGAGGGGTTTTTGTAGGTTAAAAAGACCTTAAGTATAGGGTTAACGTATTTCAAGTAGGCGTTCTCTAAAACCATTTCTTAATACCAGAGGGCGATGCTAACGCGTTTTTTAGCGAACCACTGGTTTTATAGCATATCATAGTCATAGAATCAGTATTAGAATTGGTGAATATTAAAGGGGTCTCAGTTAGTAGGGTAAATATTTATAAAAAAGAAAGCGTATAAACTAGATATAATTAACTAAGCGGGGAAGATTATATAAAAAATTTAAGGGACTAAAGAGTGCTAAAATGCTTATCTATACGTCTAAACGGCGAAATTCCGCGCCAGAAAATCCTATATATTAAGGCAAAACGGAGATTTTATTAGGTATATTAGTTAATTTAAGGACCATCCAATAGAATTAATATAGTAGTTAATACCAGGGAACCCCCGTCCACTAAGCACTCTAGATACACTCTTTTTGCCTCTTATAAGCACACAATCCATTACCGTGCTTAAAACAACTCTACTCTAAAAAAAGACAGCTGCCTTTACAATCCTCCCTATTTCCCCTAAGCTAGACTAGCAAGCGGAGTTAGGAACTAAAATAGCTCCTCCTTATAATAAGCTAGAGAACATAAAGGTTTCTTATTATAAGTTAGCTTCAACAGCGCCTTATTAAGCCATATTATGGTCTACATAGACTTTAGTTGCACTACTAACCACATTAAAAGACACCTAATATATTAACAAAAATAGTACGCCCAGCTGTTCTATATAATTGCTGCATAGCAGCCGCTCCCTATAAACTTGGCTATCCCTTTCCGTGCCCTACCCTATTTCTTTATCCATTAAAACATACTCAATGGCGAAAAAGAAATGCGAGATATGTCACAAATTACTATTATATAAAAGCTATAAAGGCTACTTAGAAATATACAACCCTAACTAAAAAAAACCTCATAAGTGCACATACTCTAGTTGTAAAAGAAGATTTGTAAGACTTAGCAATCTTAAATTTTATCTACTAACCTATAACCCTACCCAAGTGAAACCTTATAAATGCTTATATACTAGTTGTAAAAGAGAGTTCGTAAAAAGTATTAATCTTTAAAGGCATAGGCCGGTAAGAATAATTTAATATTAGTTAGAGTATATACTAAGCAATTATAGTGCCATAGCAAGCAGCGCAATTATGAAAAATGCCCACACTATAATAAAGAATTTAGTCGGAAAGATTTATTATAGAGGTAGAGTTATCTATTAATCTATACACGTAATACTAATATTATTATAGGCATAAAAGGCGTGGGTGCCCTACGCTTAAAGAAAAAGTGGAAGCAGTATTAAAGAAATGAAGTTTAAAATCGCCTAAGTTAACAGATATTAATAAGGAGTATTTTACAGCGGAAAGTATATCTGCTACTAATAAAGAGGAATCAGATCTTAAATAAGTAGTTATATTAATAAAGCGGGAAGGCATGGGAAGGTATAGGAAGTATAAAGCGCTCCTTAAAACTATTTAAAGTATTAAGTCTCTATATAGCAAGAGCTCTGGAGAGGACCTAAATAAGCTTATATAGTTATAATATCAATATGCTTAGCAGTAACAATAAATAAATATATAGATTTTTTATCACCCTATAAATATTAGCGACTCGGTCAATCGAGGCATGAGCACGGCAAAAAGGTCGCGCAAGCCTATATAATTAGATTGTCTATAAACAAGGATCCAAAGCTAAAGAAAGGAAAGGAGAAAAAGGGCAGCATCACTTAAAGTCTTATACAATCCTCAGGTTATATAAGCTTACGTAACTTTACGTCTACCATAACGTCTACCATAATCCACCGTTTTCCACTAGCGCCGTAATATTACCCCCCCCTCCAAAAAAGCCTACCCTTAGGCTTTGTAGTCCGTATTATACTCGTAGGGCGTTTTTATCTTTATGCTCTTCTGGTAGCTTATTATCTTCATCATACCAGCATTCCATCCATTTGTTTAGGTATTTTGGCGGTCCAGGTTCGTTAGGGTAACGGCTATAAAAGTCCTAAAGCTTATAGGGGCTACCTATAAAGTTCTATATAGGGTACTAAGTAGGGTCTAGGTCATATCCTTTCTAACTAACACAATACTTTAGCGTTCCCCTTATAAGTTTATAGGCTAGTATTTCTTCAATTTCCCATTTATTATCGCCATTAACTTAAATTAGCAGGGGCGGTTTATTCTTTTATCTAGGTAGTAGGTTGTTTATAGCTTTCCATAGCTTATCTAGTAAGAAGATAGGGTAGACCTTAATTAAATCTAGGAGCTTTACTTTATAGGAGTTGCCTCTCTTCTTAAGGACCTTATACGGTCCTACTATCTAATAGTCTAGCTTATAGCTAGGCCGTTCTATCTTCTAGTTCTTTATTGTAACCTAGACCTTATCGCCTATAGTAAAGTCGGGCTCACACCTATACTTATTTACCTACTATTCTATTGATTTCTGGGCCTTTTCTAGGTTTATATAGGCTACTTTCTAGGCTTCTTCTAAGCATTTAGCGTAATGCCGTGCTTCCTCATAAGATAGTTTTTCGCGTACGGTCTATGGCCCTTCTGGTCTTTCCCAGTCAAAGCTTATATAGGGTAAATACCCTATTTCTAGCTGGATAGGTGCAAATCCTATAGAGTTATAGGGTAGGGTAGCCTGGGCGTAGTCTATTATAGGTAGTAGTTCGCTCTAGTTGTCCTAAAAGTAATTAATAAAGGGCCGGAGTCTCTAGTCCAAGTATTAATTTATAATCTCCGTCTAACTGTCTGTTTAGAGGTGGTATGCTATAGAGAGCTTTAGCCTAATACCTAGGATCTGGGTGAACTTGTTCCAGAAGGCTAATATAAACTACGGCCTATAATTAGACACAATAGTATCTAGTAGTCCGTAGATTTAGTAGACGTAGTGGATATACAGTCAGGCCGCCTCTTTAGCATTAATATTCTTATAATAGGGAATTAAGAACGGGCGCTTACTAAAGCGGTTAACTAGAATTATAACCATATCATATCCGTTACAGTCTATAGGTAGCTTGTAGAAATCTATAAAGATATACTGCTAGGGGCGTTCTAGTATTAAAAGTGGTTTTAATAGTCCTAGGGTCTTATCTCGTGGAATTATAGACTTATAGCAGTTGTTACAGTTCCGTATATAGCGGTCAATATCCATAACTATTCCGGGCCAGTAGTAACGGTCACTGATAATCTTACAAGTCTTATTTTTTCCTAGGTAGGCTGTAGAGACTTAAATATATACTTTAGCAATAATCTAAGTCCGTAAGTTCTATTCCTCTACCACTACTAGCCATTTATGGTACTTAAAAAGTCCGTTTCTGAGGGACTATAGGCTTATAGCGTCCTTTATCTTTTTACGGTACTCCTATAGAGAAGGGGCTATACGGTTTACCTATAATAGTTTATCAATAAGGTTAAGTTCCATAGAGTTAATAGGACATATCTCAGCGTCTAAAGGGTCTGTATTTAGTTCTGCCTATATCTAGGGGTTAAGGTGCTTTGGTTATAGTAATATCTAGGTCTATAATAAGATCTTCACGGCTATCTAATTATCTAGGTCTTGTTCGCGCCTTATAAGGGCATCTGCACGGTTAGTTGCGCCTAGCCTATATATAATTAGGAAGTAGAACTAAGATAGAATATCCACCTAGCGTACCTGCCAGGCTATAAGGGCCTTTGTTATTATAAAGTATTCTAAGGCCTTATAATCTGAAACCACCTTAATAGGCTTAGGGGTCCCTTCTAGCTATATACGCCAGTACTAAAAGCTAGAGATAATAGCCAGCATTTCTTTATTATAGATATGGTAGTTTAGCTCGGCATCTATTATAGTCTTTAAATAGTAAGCAATAGGGTGCCATTCTCCGTCTAGTTACTTCTAGGAAAAGACACTAGCTATTACACCGTTTAAGGCATCAGTTTCTAGTATTAAGGGCCATTCTAGGTCAAAGTAGGCAAGTAAGGAAGCTAATACTAGCCGTTTCTTAAGCTCATTAAAGGCCTACCTACATATGGCGTTAAAGTGGAAGGGCTAGTCTTTCTTAGTAAAACAGTTAAGGGGCCAGGCAATCCTACTATAGTTCTTAATAAAGTGTTAGTAGAAGTTATAGAAACCTAAAAATAATTATACCCCCTTTATAGTCCGTAGGGGTATCCACTAGTTAATTACGGCTGTCTTCTCTAAGTTGGCCTTAATTCCGTTTATACTAATAATAAACCCTAAGTACTTTATACGCTTAACACTAAATTCCAACTTCTTAATATCAGCCTGGAGACCAGCCTTATAAAGCTATTATAGAACTTTATAAACATATTCCTAATATTCCAGTTTATTTTTGGAGTAGATTATAATATCATCTAGGTATACTGTGCAGAAGTTATCAAGGTAGTTAAAGAGTATATTATTTATATACCGCTGGTATATAGCTGGTCCGTTAGTTAATCTAAAAGGTAGTACTTTATATTTATACAATCTATAGCGGGTCTAAAATATAGTAAGATCCTTAAATCCTAGGTTTATCCTAATTTAGTAAAAGGCCTAGTGGATATTAAGCTTTATAAAAATTTTAGCCTTACTTATACGGGCTAGCATTTCCTCAAGCAAGGGCAGCAGATATTAGTCTTTGCGGGTTATATAGTTTAGTTTATAGTAGTTAATACAGAAATAGAGTCCGCTATTAGGCTTTTTTGCAAAGAGAATAGGTACAGTAAAGGGGACTTAGCTAGGCTTAATAAAGCCCTTATTAAGGTTGTTAATAAGGTACTACTTAGTAGCCTATAGTTCGTTAGTAGATTGCTAGCGGAGGGGGCTATAGCTAAGGGTATTTTCTTTATCTAGCTTAATCTCAATCTTATAGTTATACAGTTGGTAAGGCGGGAGTATATTAGATACTACCTTAAAGAATACGTCCTTAAATTCCTAGTATTGGCGGGGTAGTTTCTGTTCTACTAGCTCCTTATCTATAAGCTCACTTTCCCCACTAAGCTGGTCACAGGCTAGGGCTTCCTTATCTTTAATTATCTGGTTAATTTTGTATAAGCTAGTTGTAAAGGTAACAGTATTAGGCCATTTTAAGTTTTGGTAGAACCCTATAGCATTAATATAGCAGATATTGACCGGTGGGAGGTTTATAGGTTTCTTTACAGACGTTCTATAGACCGTATTTTACGGTAGAGGGGTTACAACCCTCCTTAGCTCCTATTCTATCTTCTATAAGTTATCCTTCTAGTCTATATATTTAGTACAGCGTCCAATATTTCTTGCTACTCTTTATAGCTATATAGGGCCTAAGCTAGCTAGCTTATTACTAACTTCCTAGGTTTCTAGTACTAGTGGTATAACATTAGTAGCCTAGGGGCGGCGTAGTATATAGACCCGTTGCAGATCAAGCTATATATCTTTCTTAAAGGCCTAGTCCCTACGCATAGCATCAGCCTGGTAGACAGTGTCTATCTATAGCCATATAAGATTTTCTATTGTAATGCTGATTTCCTTTATAAAAAAAGGTGTTAGGGGTAGGGTTTTGGGCCAGATAAGCTATCTACTCTATATATTAAGCTATAAGTCTAGATAGGCTAGCTATTTTCTTTCTAAAATTATATTGTGGCTTCCTAGGTCTATAATAAGAAAGGGGATGTTATACTACCTTTATCCATCTACACAGAGGTGAATCCGTAAGATAGTTATAATAGGTAGTTCTATCCATCCGTTATACCCGCGAATAGGAATTAGTTTGGGTAGTTCTTTAAAGGGTACATTTAAAAAGTTAGCCAGCTTTACAGCATACTGTATATCTATTAAGGCAAAGGCATTTGCTCTAGAGTCAGCCAAAGCAAAGGTTAAAACTTAATATCTATTACAGAATAAAGTATAAGGGATAGTACAGCTTCTTCTACTAACTAGCTAACCTAGATTAATATATAATATATTAATTCCTTTTAACCCTAGAGAGGAGTCTTGCTCTAAAGTTCCTCTTTTTCTAACTCTATACTATCCTCCTAAATTAACAGGACCTTATTTGTCTTTACCGCTATTAGGCAGTCTTTTATAAAGTAGTCTTTTTGGCTATATAAGAAGCAGGCTCCTTAATTACTAAAGGCCTATCTTTAGGAGTTACTGTATGTAGGTTAAGTATTCGCCGGACCTATAGTGGGGCTAGCTACACGGCTAGCCGCTAGGTTAACAGCGGGCAGTATAGTTAGTGCTATAGGGGTTGCAGATTTTACTAGGGCGCTATAGCCTGTTCTTATAGTACTTGTGTTCTAGTTAGCGGAGCTTCTAGTTTTATACCGTTTAGCACATACCTTAATTCGGCGGAGGCCCTAGTTAATAGCTAGGCACTAGTCCATAAGTTCCTTTAGCGTCTATATAGTAGTATAAACCGGTAGTATGGCGCGCTATAGGTCTAGGGTAAGCTTATTAAAGAGGTCTAGCATTAAATCTTCCTAGGGGATTTAAGCCTATCTAGCTAGGTATAAAAAGCGGGTCTAAAAAACTGAGAAGGTTTCTATCGTTTTTATATTAAGGGCTTTATAGTCAAGACGGGCGTTCTGTATCTTAAAGGGGTCCTTATAAATAGAAGATAGGTAGTTAATTATCTCTTCTCTAAAGAGGAAGGGGTCTACTAAGTCCTAGGCATATTACGGACGTAGATACGTCTATATATCCCCACTAGTACGGCCAAAGACATAGGCTATTTTAGCTCAGGTAGTAGGGAAGTGGTCTATATTAACTTTAAGCTTATCTTGCAGTTAAAGCTTCCAATTATTAAATATAGGGTCAGTTCCGTCTATAAGCAATAAAGGGTCCGTGACCTTTGCGGACTGTAATAATACTGATATTATACATTAGGCTAGGGCCTTAAGGACTATAGCAAGTCTCTAGGTATCTAATAACTTCTTATTAAGTATAGGGGTGTCTCTAGTTTTAAGTAGCTCTCAAAGCCGCTTAATTTTAGTATTAGCTGCTGCAAGCTCTTTCTAGGGGGTTAAGACGGCGACTATTTCACTATTAGAGATATTTACAGGTCCTACAGCAGCTTTACCAACTACTGTATTTCTTAGTATGGTGGTAGGGGTATTAGGTAATTTCTAATATTTGTTTATTTCCTAGGGGGTCTAGTCCATGCATATCCTATTCTTAGGTTTCGCGTTCTATTCGTGTTCTTTTAGTTCTTAGGGGTCTATCCTATCCTTATAGTTCTATTCTATATCCTTGTCCTATTCGTGGCCTTATAGATATATTTAAGTTCCTTCTTAGGAAAGAAGAGTAGTGACAAGCTTTAAATAATATTAGCAACTTAGTTAATTAAGGCACAAGTATAGCAAGAAGGTCGCGTAAGCCTATATAATTAAATTGTCTATAAACAAAAATCCAAAGCTAGAGAAAGGAAAGGAGAAAAAGGGCAGCGTTACTTAAAGTCTTATATAATCCTCAAGTCACGTGAGCTTATATAACTTTACATCTACTATAACGTCTACTATAATCCACCGTTTTCCACCAGCGCCGTAATAATAAATATACTTAGCAGCAAGGGTATAAAAATATATAGATTTTTTATTATACCCTAAATTGGCTTAGTGGTAAGGGTATATAAATAAATAAAAAATTATTATTAATTCTATTTATTACCTAATTCGGTCCCTCTTTTAGGTATAGGCTTCTACTGTAATAGTACTAGAGCGCGTCACCTACTACTTTGCCGTTTTCTAGGCAATCTGCCAAATTCTACCATATTCTACCAAGTTACTATTGGCTCGCTTACTACTAGCGCCTTAATAACCCCTTTATATCTTGCTAGTCTTTACCAGTCTTCTTCTTCTCCTTAGCTTAGTATTCTTATATAGTAGCAATCCATAAGCTTTAGTTTAGAAGTATTTATATAAGCCCATTACATCTACCTTCTATATATAGGAAAAAGCCCCTAGTAGGGGTAAAACCTAAGTATATCCTTCCAGCTAATCTTACGCGCTCCACCTTCACTTAGCACCCGTGCCGCATATTTAAGTGCATAGCGTGCCTAGACCCTTATTAAGGCGCTTTAACTTTAGCCACGGTTTCTTCGGCTAAAGACATACACAGCTACCTTAGAAACACGCCAGACTCCCTTTATCTATTAGTTATTTTATAACCCATAATCCAATAGCCTTTTATACAGCAGCTTTAGAAAACTAAACGGTACACATTTAATCTTTAAAGTGCGCCATACCGAAATAAAGCATATCTACCTTCCCCTGGCGGTATTGAGTTATATAGTTGCCCTATATATCCACAATTTCATTATTAAGTATAGAGATCGCTAGGTAAAGCCACTAATTGTCTAGCTGTTTACTAAAGGACAACCTACTAACTAGACTAAAGGCCAATAGGGCTATTAGCAAGCGCTATAGGTGTCTTCCGCCTCCAAGACTTTAAAATCAAAGGCTACTAGGTATTGACCGCCTAGAGCAAGTCTTCAGAGCCAACACAAAGTCTTAATTAATAGAACTGTTCCTTTTCTATTTCCGCCAAATAGGAAATACGCTTGAGCAAGTCTTCCTTAGTATATAAGCGTTTGGCACCATAGACCTAGCCAACCTTAAGGCTATCCTATCCACTAACTTTAAAGGTCTATATAAAGTCTTAAAAATTATCTCTCGCCTACCCACTGCTAATTTCATTTAGACTAGGGTATAGGAGCGCGGCAATAGATTACATTCCCTATATTTAGGGATGGTATCTTCACTCAGAAAGGCGCATTATAAAAGCGTTTACAAGAATTACTAAAGCCATAGTTTTATTATAAGCAGTATAATAACCTGGAAGTATTCCAGGAAGCTGTTAATAACCTTATCAATATTATCTCAGAAGACAGCGTTGTTAACTTATAACCTCTATTCTTCTATCTAACCCTAGATGTAATAACCAAGTTTCTTTTTAGAGAGTCAGTAAAAAGCCTAAAAGCTCCGGAATCGACTAGGGAGCAGACATTTACCAATGCCTTTAATACAGCACAGGTATATATTGTAAAGAGGTTTCGGCTCCTAGATCTCTATTAGCTTATTAGAGAAAAAAAGTTCCAAAACACTTATAATAAAGTCCATTATTTTACGGATTAGATTATAGATTGTAACCTCTCACAAAATACATAAGAGGATAAGGGGCAAAAATACATCTTTTTAAACTCCCTCGCCTAGAATACCCCTAACCACACAGCATTAAGGGGTCAGATAATTAACATCCTAACTATAGAAAGAGACACTACGGCCTACCTTCTCTTATAGACATTGTGAGTGTACTCCTAATGCGGCGTAGTACTTCGCCTTTTCCACTCCTAATCTTTTACACAGCTTCCTCCTTATCTAACATCCAAATGTTCTTGCTAAACTAAGAGCAGAAATAGCTGCTGTATATAATAGCAGTATAAAGTTATGCCGCACAGACCTCTGGAATATGGAATATCTTTAAAATGTCTTAAAAGAGAGTAAGTTCCCTAATTATTAATCTATAGAATATCACTAAAGAACGCAGCTCTTTAACTCTATCCTTCTATTCCTATAAACACCCGCACAGCTCTAAGAACCACTATATTACCTATAGGCGGTAGCCCTAATAGAACTTCTCCCGTTCTGATTCCTAAGGGAACGGCTATAGCATACAGTGTCTATACAATACACAGACAACCCGACCTTTACGGGATAGACGCTAAGCTTTATTATCCTAAAAGATAAGATAAAGATATGCTACTAAACCATAACAAAACCAACGCGAAATAGGGTTATTTACTATACAATAGTGGTCTAAGGATATATCTAGGAAGTAAGCGCCCTTTACTATTAGTTAAGCCGGGATTACTTCTTAATATTAATTTATACTTCCTTTTATAGTTAATTTTACGCTTATAGAAGCCGCCTACACAGTTATATAGATTATTTAGAGATTCCAGACAATCAAGTTACCTAATAGTACGGTTATAGAATTAACAGGAGTGGAACAGCAGACAATAACTTTAGTAGTATCTGCTACGGAAGGCTGTAAAGTAGAGTTACAATAGTTTATAATAGATGCTATACTATAACTATTTAAGGCTAGCAGGAGGGGGATTAATTCACAATATTATACAATTAAATTTTACACATATACAAGATAAGAATAGAGATAGCTAGTAGTATATAAGTTAAAAGCTTTTATAAATATACACATTCCTACCATATTGTTAAACAGACGATTAGGAATAAGAACTTTATAGTATTATAAAAGGCTCTAGAGCCTCACTATACACTAAATAGGTAGTAAATAGAATGACAACATAGTCGTCATTTAGTCAGTAATTGGTAATAGAAATAGGTAATAAGACATTTAATAAGACATTTATATATAAGTTAAGAGACAACTAAAACAAAGTTAGTAACTCCCAACAGGACTTAGAAGTAGTAGGTTATACCACCTAAGCAAGGCTAATAAGATATAAAGTCAGACTAAATAGAGGCTTTACTTCAATCTAGTAAAATCCTAACCTAACGGCGCTATAACGGCGCTAGGGCCGTATTTCTGCCATATTCCGCGATTTTACTATTAGCTCGCTTACAACTAGCGCCTTAAGATATTTGTTTATACTACCTATAACAGCACTAGGGGCGCGTCACCTGCTAAATTCTACCACAATACTACCATATTCTGCCAACTAGCGCCTTGGCGGCTAGCTTATATATTTGTTTACATCAGCCCTAGGACACCCCTTTTCCTTCTCTTAGCTTAGTATCTTTGTAATTTCAGCTAGGCAGGTATTAAGCAAATAATATTAGCTAGCTGGTAGGTAGAGATACAAAATTGTATAAGTAATCTATCTTATTCAAGGTGGCTCTTGAGAATCTTTATATACACAAAAAAGTTGCTAGAATATAAAAAAAGGGAGGTTTAGGTAATAGAGATATCTACTAAGATATACAAAATACAAGGGTAAGCACTAGGGTAGTCTTACATAGGGTACTAGGCAGTAAAGACAATTATAAGACGATCTAAAGCACATCCAATTTAGGCTAATAGCTACTTCCGTGGCCAACATATAATATAGTATTCGTTTAAGCTTCACCTTAGAGGCATTTATTTAAGCTGTAATACTACCTCTAACAACCTTCTCCTTTTTCTTCTTCTTCTCCTTAGCTTAGTATCTTTGTATTATCCCTTACACCGATATTTTGCGTCCTTAGAGCACAGCTCTAAGGACGCAAAATATTAGTACAAGGGATAGCAATCCACAAGCTTTACCTTAGAGGCGTTTATACGAGCCATTACAGGCGCTAGATTACATTTCAAAACTTAGATTAAAACAGTTAGAGTTTTATACTAATTATAAATAAATATTATATATATATATATATATAATTTTTATTTTTAGTTTATTAAAAAGCTTTAAAGCTAAGTATTTATAGGCTTTTTTTTATTTAAAAAAGAACCAATTCCATTCTCTACTTTTTATATCTTTAAGATGTTATATTCTAGTGCTATTACAAAAGTTATGTCAACCAAATCGCCTCTTAACATAAATACGCCAAATATAGATACTAGCCCTATTCGAAATCAACTTCTGGAAATAAGAAAAAATATACAAAAGATAGAAAAAGATAATATCTAGCGCGCAAAAGACTACCTTAGTATAAAACGCCGTATCTTTAATCTAGAACTAGAAAAGGAAATAAGACTTTCTATTAGTAAGCAGGATAATCTAGGGCAGTAGGTTAGGTCTATAAGAGCGAAGTTTAAAAGGGATTATATTAAAGTTCTAGATTTAGTAGAGAAGCTTAAAAAGAAGGTTACTAAGCTTTAAAGCAAGAGAGAAAAGCGTTACGAATATCTTACCTATTGCATCAAGTTCATTCTTAAAGGGAAGACAACATAAGTGCGTTAGTTAATAAATCATATTCATCTAAGCACTTAAGAAGAATAGGATAGAAGGTAGTTAATATAAAACCCCTATACTAGTTATATATAAGCTCTAGACAGAGCCTTATAGTATATAGAGGGAAGACCTCCTTAGGCCCCTTAACCCCCCGGGCATACCGCGTGCTCCATTTACGCAGAGCTCCGTGCACGGTTTGCCCTAGAGCTTCGTCCACAAAGCTCCTTACTAAGCTACTTACAAAATTCTCTACCTCTACGCAGGTGTAGAGTATGCAATTGTTACTCCTCTACCACCCTAGCTTGCAGAGTTCTATAAAGTAGATGCATTACATACAGGCAAAGTCCTCTAAAAAAATTATAAATCGTTTAGCGCGGGATAAAGAGCTAAATTTTTCTATTAGTTCCCTCCTCCTAAATCTAACTTTATATAGTAAAATGTAACAGTTTACCAGCACTACGCTAAGACACAAGATCATCGCCTAAGAGGCTCTAAGACACAATTGACGCTACCCTTATATATCTCAGATACGGTCAAATATTAAGTCATAGACTATGGAGTTCCGGGTCTCCTTTTATATATTTAGTTTACTTAATTTCCATAAATTTACAATAAAGTTGCTCATTCAATACCCACACTACACTATTATATAAAAACTAGTCTATAAATTATATAGAAGGGCTGCTATCAAAGAAATACTTCAACTTTATACTCCCAATCCTTAGTATGTCTAGTAAAACTTCCACTTACTCTCTCTCTTAGGCCACAATATTTAGATAGGCTAAGAACTACTACCTATAGAACCTTAAACTTATATAGGAACTCAAGACGGATAGTTTTATAGATAGTAGTTTTATTATAACAAATATAGTTACAAAGAATCCTTATATAGTGTAGGCCATCTATGCATAGGACTCCGTACCGGGCATCGCAGTAGTAATAATAACATAGATGTTTCTCAAAGTACTAAGCTATCCAGTAATCTTCATCTTGTGGATTTACTAGGCGACAAATTAATATAACTAGAGACGTTAGGAAATGGACTATTTAATAGTAATTACTTTTTATGGCTACTACAAAAACTTGTATTCTATGTCTTTAATAGAAGAGGTAGGACTAGTTATAAACAACCGTATATAACCAAATTAGAACCTTCTAAATATAATTTTAGGATTTAAAATACTCTAAAAAAATCCTAAACAGTAACCTCTCTTTAGTAAATAAACTAAAGCAAAGCTATTCTAATTGCGTTTCTAATTAGGTCTTTATAAATAGGACGTAGTATAGAAAACGCACGGGAAATAAGTAATTAGAAGGCTAATTAGAATATAGGTAGGCTAAAAGAGCTAAAACCTATTAAACCTAAGGACTAGAAATATTAGACAAGGTCACAGGAAGGTATATTAAGTAGACTAAATACGAGCACCCTTTTCTAAACAGCTACTCTTTAGTAACTACTCCTTTTTAAGAATTCCTTATCCCCTTATTCAAAGCGAAAGAGCATTTAGACGCTTACTATTACGATATAAATTAAGCCTTTAAAGCCTCCATACGACCACCCACAAAGCTTTACCCCTAATATAACCACCTCTTTCCTTGCCTCTCCTTCTTCACGTTATATCCTATGCGTAGAATATATTTTTAGCCTACAGTAACTCTGCGTTCTTATACTTAATATTAGCTAAATCCTAATAAGATAACTACAGACAAGAGTATCTCCCTAAATCTACTAGTACCTATCAAAAACAGCTTCTAGTTCCTCGATCTTATCTATTAGACATAAATTTTAATCAAGTATATAAGAAAGTAGCGTATATAGCTATGGGATGCGCTAGTATAGGACTAGGAATACTTTTTTTTCTAGTTATTTCTAGTAAAGAAAGAATAACTAAAGGAGTTCTTACTTTATATATTAGTAAAACAAAGTCTAATAAGTAATTTTACTAATCTAGCCTTTAGTTTTTATCTTTAGAGTATAAGTCTAAAAGTCTAAAGAATATAACAATTAGAATAAGATACTTTTGTATAAGTTATATAAATGCTATATATTGTAATCCACTTCCTATTCAAATTTCTTTACTATTAAGTAGCTTATTAACTTCTCATCCTATAACCCAACTTATTTCTTTAGATAACGCTTTAGCTATACTTATTACGGACACTATATTAGCAGTAGTACGACTACTAAAAAGAGACATAAACAGACTAGTGGTGGAAGCGCAGAAGTCGCTAAAACCAGTCAAACTATAGGACAAGGGGTAGCCAAGTCACATAACATTACGAGACCAGTTTGGAACGTGGGAACGTAGGAACGTGGGAACATAAGGGACATACCAACGTACTAACGTACCGACGTACTCAGTATATTTATAGGAGTTGGATTATGTATTTAAAGGACCACAGTCCCTACCTTAGATAGTCTCTCTCCTTATAGTAAATCTTAGAATACAATTAGAGTTAATCTATTAGGCAACCACTCTATACTAGTTATACTTGTTACTATTATATTATTAACTTATTTAAATATTTATACACCTAGCCCATTAACGAACCCACCGTAGTACTTCCTACAAGGTTCCGTTACAGTACTTCTTTATAAAACAGCTGCAGGTTGCTTAATTATTAGTACTATACTTGCATTTTTCTTATAGTGTATTTTAGCACTCTTACTTTCTATTTTATGATACGGTATTAATCTATAGAATCCATTTCTTATTCCTATATATATTGCATATAGAAGTGTTTTTTATATAATTTCTATATTTCCTTACTGTTTTATTTTAAAACCAATATACTCCACTACTTACTTATTACAACCTAATATTATTATTATTATTCTTTGCTTAACGTCTAATATAGATCCCTACTAGGCCCACGCGGACTACTCCTTATATATATATAGGGAGAAAACTCTATTTAAGAAAACCCCATAAACCATCTCCCCGCCTTTTAGGACTCGCCTATATAGCGCCTATAAGGCGCCTACAAGTCACCTATAGCACTCTACTACCTTACTTTTTAACCTCCTTGGGAACCACTGCTGCCGTAACAAGCCTACAAACGCTTACAACCTAATATTAAAGTAGAAAAGGGAGATATAGAGGTATTTTATATAGGGGTATCTTGTCTTAGTTTTTATATGGTACTATTTACAAGCATTACTCTATTATTAAGTAGGTAGTATAGGTAGATATCTATAGATTGATTTAAATAGCTCTAGAGAATTAAGCTAAGATTAATCAAGCATATTTACTGTGTTACAGCGCTAGTAGAAAACGGTAGACGTTATAGTAGACGCAGAGTTACGTAAGCTCACATAACTCAGGGACCACATAAAACTTTAAGCGGCGCTGCTATTCTTCTCCTTTCCTTTCTCTAGCTCTGAATCCTTGTTTATAGACAATCCAATTATACAGACTTACACGTCCATCTTACTGTAGTCGTGCCTCAATTAACTAAGTTGCTAATATACTAGACGAGATCTCAGCCAATAAAAGTATTAGCAACTCAATTAATTAAGACACAAGCACAGCAGGAGGGACGCGCAAGCCTATATAATTAGTAGTCTATAAACAAGGATCCAAAGCTAGAGAAAAGAAAAAAAGAAGAAGGGTAGCACCGCTTAAGGTTTTATACAATTGTCTAGTTATGTAACTACAACTGTCTAGAACAGTAAGAAACTGTCTACAATTATCTACCACAATCCACTGCCATAATCCACCATTTTCCACCAGCGCCATAACAAGAAGTTCTATTTAATTAGGCTATATAACAATTTCCTTTCCTTAAGAACCCCTTATCCACTTATACTGTGTTACTCTCTTTTAGCTAGCAGCTACTTTAGCTTAAAAATATATTGCCCAGAATCTAATGTTCTAAGTAAAATCCTATTACAGCGCTAGTGGAAAACGGTGGATTATAGTAGACATTATAGTAGACATAAAGTCACATAAGCTTACATAACCCAAGGATTATATAAAACTTTAAGTAACGCTGCCCTTTTTCTCCTTTCCTTTCTCTAGCTTTGGATCCTCGTTTATAGACAATCTAATTATATAGGCTTGCGCAACCTTCTTACTATACTTATACCTTAATTAACCAAGTTGCTAACATTATCCAAAGCTTATCACTACTCTTCTTTTCTAAGAAGGAACTTAAATATATCTATAAGGCCACAAATAGGACAAGGACACAGAATAGGACTATAAGGATAGGACAGACCCCTAAAAACTAAAAAAATATAAATAGAACGCAAAACCTAAAAATAGGACACGTATAAACCAGACCCCCTAGAAAATAAATAAACACTAGAAATTACTTAATACCCCTACTACCATACTAAGAAATACAGCAGTTGGTAAAGCTGCTATAGGACCCACAAATACCTCTAATAGTAAAATAGTCGCCGTCTTAACCCCCTAGAAAGAGCTTATAGCAGCTAATACTAAAATTAAGCGGCTTTAAGAGCTACTTAAAACTAGAGACACCCCTACACCTAGTAAGGAGTTATTAGACACCTAAAGACTTACTATAGTCCTTAAGGCCCTAGCCTAATATACAGCATTAACATTATCGCGGTCCGCGAAGGTCGCGGACCCCCTATTGCTTATAGATGGAACTAACCCTATATTTAACAATTAGAAGCTTTAACTACAAGACAAGCTTAAAGTTAATACAAACCACTTCCCTACTACCCAAGCTAAAATGGCCTATGTCTTTAGCCGTACTAGTAGGGATGCATAAATATATCTACGTCCGCAATATACCTAGGACTTAGCAGACCCCTTCCTCTCTAGAGAAGACATAATTAACTACCTATCTTCTATTTATAAGAACCCCTTTAAGATACAAAACGCCCATCTTAACTATAAAGCCCTTAATATAAAAACAATAAAAACCTTCTTAGTCTTCTAGACCCGCTTTCTACACCTAGCCAGACAGGCTCAAATCCCCTAAAAAGATTTAATACTAGACCTCTTTAACAAGCTTACCCTAAACCTATAGCACGCTATACTACCGGTTTATACTACTATACAAATACTAAAGGAACTTATAGACTAGTACCTAGCTATTAACCAAGGCCTCCACTAAATTAAGGCATATGCTAAATAGTATAAGACTAGAAGCTCCGCCAACTAGAATATAAGTACTATAAAAACAAGCTATAGCGCCCTAATAAGATCTGCAACCCCTACAGCACTAACTATACCGCCTGCCGTTAACCTAGTGGCTAGCCGTGCAGCTAGCCCCACTACAGGTCCAGCAAATACTTAACCTATATACAGCAACTCCTAAAGATAGGCCCTTAGTAATTAAGGAGCCTACTTCTTATACAGCCAGAAAAACCACTTTATAAAAGACTGCCTAATAGCGGCAAAGACAAACAAGGTCCTGTTAATTCAGGAGGATAGTATAGAGTTAGAAAAAAAGAAACCCTAGAGCAAGACTCCTCTCTAGGGTTAAAAGAAATTAATATATTATATATTAATCTAGGTTAGCTAGTTGGTGGAAGAAGCTACACTATCCCTTATACTTTATTCCACAATAGATATCAAGTTTTAACCTCTGCTTTAGCTAACTTTAGAGCAAATGCCTTTACCTTAATAGATATATAGTGTGCTATAAAGCTAGCTAACTTTTTAAATACACCCCTTAAAGAACTACCCAAACCAATTCCTATTTGCGGGTATAATGGACAGATAGGACCACCTATTATAACTATCTTATAGATTTACCTCCGTGTAGATAAACAAAGGTAGTATAATATCCCCTTTCTTATTACAGACCTAGGAAGCCACAATATAATCTTAAAAAGAAAATAGCTAGCCTATTTAGACTTACAGCTTAATATATAGAGTAGATAGCTTATCTAGCCTAAAACCCTACCCCCAACACCTTCTTTTATAAAGGAAATCAGCATTACAATGGAAAATCTTATACGGCTATAGATAGACACCGTCTACCAGGCCGATGCTATGCGTAGGGACTAGGCCTTTAAAAAAGATATATAGCTTAATTTGCAACAGGTCTATATACTACGCCACCCCTAGGCTACTAATATTATACCACCAGCACTAGAAACCTAGGAAGTTAGTAATAAGCCAGCTAGCTTAGGCCCTATACAGCTACAAAGAGCAGTAAGGAATATTAGACACTATACTAAATATATAAACTAGAAGGATAACTTACAGAAGATAAAATAGGAGCTAAGAAAGGTTATAACCCCTCTACTATAAAATACGGTCTATGGAACATCTATAAAGAAACCTACAAACCTCCCACTAGTTAATATCTGCTGTATTAGTGCTATAGGGTTCTACTAGAACTTAAAACAGCCTAACACTATTACCTTTATAACTAGCTTATACAAAATTAACCAGATAATTAAAGATAAGAAAGCCCTAGCCTATAACTAGCTTAGTAGGGAAAGTAAGCTTATAAATAAGGAACTGGTAGAATAGAAACTACCCTACCAATACTAGGAATTTAAGGACGTATTCTCCAAGGCAGTATCTAATATACTCCCACCTCACCAACTATACAACTATAAGATTGAGATTAAGCCAGATAAAGAAAATACCCTTAGCTATAGCCCCCTCCGCCAGCAATCTACTAACAAACTATAGGCTACTAAGTAGTACCTTATTAATAACCTTAATAAGGGCTTTATCAAGCCTAGCCAAGTCCCCTTTACCGCACCCATTCTCTTTACAAAAAAGCCTAACAGCGGACTCCATTTCTATATTAACTACTGTAAACTAAACCATATAACCCGTAAAGACCAATATCCGCTGCCCTTACTTAAGGAAACGCTAGCCTATATAAGTAAGGCTAAAAATTTTACAAAGCTTAATATCCGCCAAGCCTTTTACCAAATTAGAATAAACCTAGAATCTAAAAATCTTACCATATTTTAGACCCGCTATAGATTATATAAATATAAAGTACTACCTTTTGGATTAACCAACGGACCAGCTACATACCAGCAGTATATAAATAACATACTCTTTAACTACCTTAATAACTTCTACATAGCATACCTAAATAATATTATAATCTACTCCAAAAATAAACTGGAATATTAGGAACATGTCTATAAAGTCCTATAACAGCTCCACAAGGCTAGTCTCTAGGCCAATATTAAGAAGTCAAAATTTAGTGTTAAGCGTACAAAGTACCTAGGGTTTATTATTAGTATAAACAGAATTAAGGCCGACCTAGAGAAGACAGCTATAATTAACTAGTGGACACCCCCACAGACCATAAAGGGGGTATAATCATTTTTAGGTTTCTGTAACTTCTACTAACGCTTTATTAAGAACTATAGTAGGATCACCTAGCCCCTTAACCGTCTTACTAAAAAAGACCAGCCCTTCCACTTTAACGCCATATATAGGCAGGCCTTTAATAAGCTTAAGAAACGGCTAGTATTAGCTCCCCTACTTGCCCACTTTAACCCAGAACGGCCCTTAATACTAGAAACTAATACCTTAGATAGCGTAATAGCTAGTATCTTTTCCCAGAAACAACTAGACGGAGAATAGCACCCTATTACTTACTATTTAAAAACTATAATAGATGCTAAGCTAAACTACCACATCCATAATAAAGAAATGCTGGCTATTATCTCTAGCTTTTAGCACTGGCGTATACAGCTAAAAGGGACCCCTAAGCCTATTAAGGTGGTTTCAGATCATAAGGCCTTAGAATACTTTATAATAACAAAGGCCCTTATAGCCTAGTAGGCACGCTAGGCAGATATTCTATCTTAGTTCCACTTTCTAATTATATATAGGCCAGGCGCAACCAACCGTATAAATACCCTTATAAGGCGCGAACAAGACCTAGATAACTAGATAGCTATAAAAATCTTATTACAGACCTAGATACTACTACAACCAGAGCACCTTAACCCCTAGATATAGGCAGAACTAAATACAAACCCTTTAGACGCTAAGATATATCCTATTAACTCCACAGAACTTAACCTTATTAATAAACTATTGCAGGCAAACTATATAGCCCCTTCTCTACAGAAGTACCATAAAAAGACAAAAAACGCTATAAGCCTATAGTCCCTTAGAAACGGACTTCTCAAGTACCACAAACAGCTAGCGGTGGTAGAGAAACAGAACTTACGGACTCAGATTATTGCTAAAGCACATACTTAAGTCTCTACGGCCCACCCAGAAAAAAATAAGACTCACAAGATTATCAGCGACTATTATTACTAGCCCAGAATGGTTATAGATATTAACCGCTATATACAAAACTATAACGACTGCCATAGGTCTATAATTCCACAAGATAAAACCCTAGGACTATTAAAACCACTCCCAATACTAAAACGCCCCTAATAGTATATCTTTATGGATTTCCACAAGCTACCTATAGACCGTAATAAATATAATATAGTTATAATTCTAATTAACCGTTTTAGCAAGCGCCCGTTCTCAATTCCCTATCACAAGAATATTAATGCTAAAGAGGCGGCCCAACTATATATCTACTACGTCTACCGAATCTACGGACCACTAGATACTATCATGTCCAATTATAGGCCGTAGTTTATATTAGCCTTCTAAAACAAGTTCACCTAAATCCTAAGTATTAGGCTAAAGCTCTCTACAGCATACTACCCCCAGACAGACGGTTAGACGGAGATTGTAAATTAATACTTAGACTAGAGACTCCGGCCCTTTATTAATTACTTTTAGGACAACTAGAGCAAACTACTACCTATAATAGACTACGCCTAGGCTACCCTACCCCATAACTCTATAGGATTTGCACCTATCTAGCTAGAAATAGGGTATTTACCCCATATAAGCTTTGACTGGAAAAGACCAAAAGGGCCATAGACCATACACAAAAAACTATCTTATAAGGAAGCACGGCATTACGCTAAACGCTTAGAAGAAGCCTAGAAAGTAGCCCATACAAACCTAGAAAAGGCCTAGAAATCAATAAAACAACAGGCAAATAAGCATAGGCGTAAGCCCGACTTTACTATAGGCGATAAGGTCTGGGTTATAACAAAGAACTAAAAGACAGAACGGCCTAGCCGTAAGCTAGACTATCAAATAGCAGGACTATATAAGGTCCTTAAGAAGAGAGGCAACTCCTATAAAGTAAAGCTCCCAGATTTAATCAAGGTCTACCCTATCTTCTCGCCAGATAAGCTATGGAAAGCTATAAACAACCTACTACCTAGACAAAAAAATAAACCGCCCCTACCAATTTAAGTTAATGGCGACAACAAATGGAAAATTAAAGAAATACTAGCCTGTAAACTTATAAGGGGAACGCTAAAGTATTATATTAGTTGGAAAGGATATAACCCAAACCCTACTTAGTACCCTATATGGAACTTTATAGGTAGCCCCTATAAGCTTTAGGACTTTCACAGCCATTACCCTAACAAACCTAGACCGCCAAAATACCTAGACAAATAGATGGAATGCTAGCATAATAAAGACAATAAGCTACCAGAAGAGCATAAAGATAAAAACACCCTATAAATATAATACAAACTACAAAGCCTAAGGGCAGGCTTTTTTGGAGGGGGGGGTAATATTACGGCGCTAGTAGAAAACAGTGGATTATAGTAGACATTATGGTAGACATAAAGTTACGTAAGCTCACGTGACCTAAGGATTGTATAAGACTTTAAGTAACGCTGCCCTTCTTCTCCTTTCCTTTCTCTAGCTTTGGATCCTCGTTTATAGACAATCCAATTATATAGGCTTACGCGACCTTCTTACCGTGCTCATGCCTCAATTAACTAAGTCGCTAACAAATCCTAAGCTCGCTATCATTGTTATATAGTATTAAGCACTGGCTAAGCGAGTTAAACTCCTTCTTTTTTCTAGTATTATAGTTCCTTGAAGTTAAACTCATTAATACTTATTTATTCTTCCAATAGAATAACCTATAAAATAGTTAAGAAACATATAATTTAATTTAATTTTACTTCATTAGAATATAAAAGAGTAAAAATTATAACAAGCAATTAAATATACTTTAAAGTATTTAGAACTTTCTTTATATATATTTTAATAAACATACTAGCTATTAAAATTATAAATAGTAGACTTAAGTCCTATAAATAGTAGACTTAAGTTTTATAAATAGTAGACTTAGGTTTTTTTTATAATAATAGTTAATTTCCTTAATTTTACTAGCATTATAGATTCTACTAATTCTACTAACTTGAAGATAGGTAATAAGAGTGGAGTTAGGTATTCTAGTAGTATATCTAAAACTATTCTAGATTTATCGCAAATACAAAACTCTAATATAAAAGCTTAAGGAGCTAAAGCAAAGCAAAAACAAGAGATATTATGAAAAAGAACAAAGACCCTTTTTAAAAAAGCAGATGAGTTACAATCTATAGCTAGGGCAAAAGTATTCTATATTCTAAACGTGCAAAATAAATGGTACTTTTATACGTCTATAGAGCAGCCATTATGGCCACCAACTATAGAATAGCTTGTATATTGACGACCTTTATCTAAAGATATCTTCTAACTAAGTATAGAGTTAAATATATCCAGTGCCTACAAAGCTTACGCCTAAAGACTTTAAAAAGGAGAAGAAGAACTAAATATAACAGTGGCCATTTTCTGTTAGCCCTTATAGCTTAGACGGCTAATTTAGTATTATAGCTTAAACAAATGCCTCTAAACCAAATCTTAAACGAATGCTGTATTACAAAGATACTAAGCTAAGGAGAAGGAAAGGGGTCGCTAGGACCAATGTAAACAAATATATAGAGGTAACCGCCAAGCGCCTAGCTAATTATAGGGTGTGGCAGAATATAGTAGCATTTAGCAGAATTTGGTAGGTAACGCGCCCTAGCACCGTCACATTTAGTTTACGCGTAGTAACTTCTTTTAAAGTAAGCATAGCCCCTATTAAAGCTAGTAAAACACCTTATGTATATTGTATACATTTCTCTTAAAGTAGACAGTGTTTTGTAGCCACTTTAGGTATTAAGTATAGTTATATAAGAACTCATTTTATTACCTAGGCTAATAGAAGTGGGTCTCTATATACTAGGACGTCTTTACGCAAGACGTAGTAATGTATTACATAGTTTATGTCTATAAATCACCCTCGGTGCCTCCACTGCTAGAAGGAGCCGCAATTTCTTTAGCAGTTAGGAACCGTCTATAAGAACCACATGGTCGTCTCATTATATGCTTATATCAGGATTTATGCTAATATGGCTTTCGTCCTTTCCAAAATATGCTATCAAATCGTGTATAAGTTTTACGTCTTACCAGAATCCAATTATACTGCTTTACATTAACGTATAAGGGCTCAGCCTTAACAGCTTTAAGCTTAGGTAACTGTTTATATTGCTCAATTGAAAGTGCCTGCTAAGGATAATAAATTGCAGCACTGCTTTCCTATGGGTTCCTCCGCCTCTGTGGCATATTAGGTAAGGAATAACTTCCTTTATTAATAAGTTCTGGCAATAGATCTGGCTTGATTTATATTATAGTCACTAAGACATTTAAATATCCTACTAATTGACCTTAATCTTTGCTAAGATAATACCAACCCGCGGTAGAAGCCCACGCAGCTTTTTATATATCTAGTCGATACATCCCTGGAGGAAATCCATACATATTAGTAGTTGTATCCTCTTTAGGATTTGGGTATTGTAGGTTCTGCTAAGTAGCGTATACTAGAGGGTTCTAATAGGCTAGGGGCCAAGGAACCTCTTATAGTATATAACTCTTACTTAAGATTTTGTTGTCTTACTCTACTAGAAGCTGATTCTTATATACTATTTACTATTACTAATATTAGAGGTCTGGCTGATATTTTAATAAGTTCTATAGTAGACCTAAAAGATTTAAGATAGGTTGTTCCTCGCACGTATAAGAGTGTGTAATAGCTACACTATTCATAGTTAGTAGTGCTTATTATTAGGGCGAAGTAAAAGCGTCTAGTTCTTATTTATTAATATAAAGATTGGATAGAATGGCTAGACTAAGCATAGATAAGGGTATAGGTTACAAATTCCACCAGGCCTAGCGGTAGCAGGGCGCTTCTAATATATACCCTATACTAACCCCTTTTTCTGCGGCACAGTCAATAGTATAGAGCGGCGTGAAAAAAAACGGATAGATAGCCCACAAATTTATAATAAATCTCTACTACTAATATGTAAAGGTTTTGCTTCCTATACTATACTTAGTAATTAACCAGCTACCTAATCTAAAGCTCTAGTATCCAGCCTTAGTGTCTTAACAGAGAGATAGTTAGCCCACTATTTCCAATTCCACGGATCTTCGCCTTTAAATATCTGCATAAAAGAGCTCCTTAAGCCTATTGCTATTTCCATAAATTTTTATTTTTTAATTCCTCCTTGTTATTCTTTCTAATGCTTTTTACTGGCCTTATGGATAAGGCTTAAGTTAATATAGTCATTACCAGTGTCTTTCTGGATGCCTTTTACCAAAACTACTTATTAATTACGCCGTTATTAGAACCCCTACCTTGCTAGAAGATGCCTATAATTAAGTCTTCTAAAATTAGTCTTCTAAAATAAGCAGAGGGGTTCTCTTTAACTCTTCCCTAGCTTCCTCTAATTGTGTTTTACAAGGCGAACCCAAAAATAGGACTACCAAATTATATATTAGAAAACTATATTTCCATCTCAATTCCATTATAGCGGATATTAATAATAGCAACCTATTTATCAAACCTAACTACTCCCTGCAAAGCTATTACAATTCTCTTAAATCTCAAATAGGCTATAAACTTATACTCGGCGAAATACGTTACTATAGCTATTATCCAGCAGAAGCTAAATAGCCGTTTTCAATTATTAGGGCCCTTAGGGCAATAGAAGACCATCTATTTAACTCCCTAAATCTTAGCACTAGAGCTATGGTACTTAATATAGGATATAGAGTAGGACACGTTGCAATATATATAGCAAAGAAAGGGTTACGCGTTTTTAAAATTGACGTCGTTAACCATCACCTCACTAAGGCGAACAGAAATATTAAGGTAGAAAACTTTAAACAGCAAGTATCTGCCTAAAAGATGGACTATTATCATCTAAACGGCCTCCAAAACAATTTAATTAACGGAGTTTATACTATAGAGACTCTTATGCATGTAATAGATCTAGGATAAGTCTTATATAAGTTTTACCAAGTCCTTAAACCAGAGGGGTCCATTATATTGCATAAATACAATTTTAAATTTAGTAAAGCGCCTAAATACCTTAAAGATGCTATAAATAAAATTAATACTTTCGCATCTATGCCAGCAAATAGAAAATTCGAGAAGGGAGTCCTACCACAAATGCTAGAGGATATAGGTTTTTAAAATATTAAGGTATAAGACCTATCCGACAATATTAAGCCAATACTCTATTTATTCTTCGCTATTGCCTACCTGCCTTTTCTAATTATTCGGCTTTTTGGCCTTAAGAAATGGTTTATTAATACTATTTCAGGTATAGAAGGCTATAGGGGAAGAAACTATTAGAGGTATATTATTATAACCTATATAAAGCTAGGAGTTCCCAAAGTTAATATACCATTAATTAATCCAGGCCTTCCAAAGCCTTAAGCGGTGCATAAAACCTAGGCATTAAACGTTTATCCAAGCTTATAATGATTATCTTTTAAAGTACACTTTGGATTAGTGAAGGGTGATTTACTTTTAGTAATACTTACACAAGTCTAGTAATTAGCCAGTAGTAGTAGAAAGTTAGAAAGAATAGCTACAAAGTAAATCCGCTAGAGCCGCTCGCCGCTCTAAAGCTAGACTAGGTAGTAATAAATCTTACCATAGCTTAGATAGGCAAAAAGTAACTAGCTCTACCTGCCCTAGCAGTTTATATAGCGTCCAGCTGGGGAGCCCCACAAGATAGAATGGTATATATTCTATTTAACCCACTCGCCCGAACTTAAGGCGGCGTAGCTATTATACAGGCATTATCTGGATACTAAACAAAGATTAAATAGTGCTAGTCTTTCCACAGACTAATTAGGGCAGCGTAAATTTATAAAGACATTATTAGGGGAGGATTAGGGACTAGATTAGGTAGTGCGAGCCTTTAATAGATATAAGTGTTCTTAATTACTAAGCTTATCTTAGTCGCTACTAGCGCAACTGCCAAGATAGTTCACTATATTCGGCGGGATAAATTGGGCCCCACATAGACCTAGAAATTTTAGGATTGTTTTACCATAGATTAAGTGAACTCATCTTAGACAATAGAGGATTTCACAAATTTCTCCTTTATTAACACTACTTGCCTCACTTAAATCGCAGCTGATATAGATTATACTTAGAGCCTTCCTAGACCTATTATCAAGCCTAAGGGGTCCCACTATTAGATGTATCTCTATACTCTATAGGATAACCAGTCCAGAACCAGGTTATAGCTAGAGAACTTTTATCTATAGACTAAACCTAAATTAAAAATAGTTGAACAAAAGCTTAACAAGAAAGATAAAGTCGTTAAATAAACAAAAGCTACCACAAAGAGATTAGAACTAGTAATGTAACTAGTTTAGTTCGCTTATTGGTTAGTTAGTTAGAAATGCTTCAAAATCGCAACTAGTTTAGAGCTTTAGTTAGCTTCCAGCTAGTTGGTTCCAAAGCTCTATAATTAACCAGTTAACCAGCTAAACCAGTAGAGTTAGTATAGGCCTTTAGCGGTAATGATTTAGGTAAGAGCGCACGCTATATATGGGAGCCAAGGCTACTAAATAGTTAAGATCTACCACCTCATTTCTAGATACTATTTTAAGAGTTAAGCTTGGTGTTATACGTCGCCTATTTCTACGCGTTGCCTCCTTCTCGCGTCGCCTTACTTATTAATTTGGCAGGTTATAGAGCTAAAGCTCTATATACTGCTTATCTTCTATATAGGTGGTTAAAGAGATTTTAAGGAACTTCAACCGCACGGTCAAAGTTGTTTAATTAGTTAGATTTGTTGCTAAGAGGTTTCTCCCACAAGCCTTATTACGTAATATCGTTGCGGGCTTATTTGCTAATATTACTGCTTTATCCTTATTGCCCTTATTTCTCCCTATTACCAATTCAATGGAGGCCTTTATTGCTTTAATTAGTTAATTGTTAAAGCAAACAAGTGCTTAAAATCTTAGTACAGGCGCCCGAATCTAAAGGCCTTTGAGTAAGGCGTCAATCCTAATATTAGTGATTTATATAAGGAAGAGGCTACTGCTAAAGCTGCTGCTAAAGCTGCTGCTAAAAAGGATTTTAATATATAGGGCAATATAGATTAGGAAGCTAGTAAAGGAGGTATATAAAAAGGAGGTACGCAGAAAGGGTAGAGTAATAAGGGCAATAAAAGCCAGGAGGAAGATAAGGGCAATAAGAAAGACACTATCAAATATATCATTATTGACGATTAATCGCAACTCAATACTATGCTAAGCCTTACAATATATCAAATATCATCTGGTTAAACCAGTTAAACTAGTTCGCGAACTGGTTCGGAGCTTTAAATAGGCTATTAGTTAGTCATAGAGGTTAAATTTGTAACCAACTAGACCAGTTACATTACTAATTAGAATAAGGAATAGAGCAAATCGCCAAAGCACAACAGTATAAGAAAGAGGGTGGCTAAGATTATATTTAACCAAATAGATTTGGAGAGATTATGTCAGAGAATTTTAATAATAATAATAATTAGAACCTTCTATGGGATACTATAACAGCAAAAGGGCTAAAGTAAGATAGTTTAACTACAAATTAGGGAGAATCTTCCTCTCCATAAATTTTAACCTTTTATACTAGATGCCTTCTATAAGCCATTTCATAGAGACTATTTTGCACCAGGTTCAAGATTAGAAGTAGAGGCTTTGGCTAAAAAATCATTTTAAGTCCTATAGCTTAATCTTAGCGTTATTATAATAATATAGAAATGAACGTACTATTTATTGCTATATATAACTCACTGCGAAGTTCTAACTTGTATTTAAAGTGATATATATAGTAGGGGTCTAAATCTCAAGATTTTTTAAGGTACAACCATAATTTTCTTAATAAGTCTATTGAGAGACTTAGAAGTGCCAAGGTAAAGTAAATATATAGTTTTAGCTTAAGGACCTACAAAGCGTAGCAAAACTTTACTTATATATACATGGGCGCCTTAGGAGATTTAGTGTTAAAGCAGCCATCTATAAAGTATCTTTCCGTGTAGTTACACGCGATATTTGGCGTACTTAGATAACAAATAGTAGTCTAGGGCTTATAATCATAAATCCTACGGTAATAAGTCTCTCCTAGAATATAAAGACGGCTTAGGGTCGTAATATAATACATAATTATACTAAGATCGAAGTTTGACCTTAATATCTGCAGTATTGTAAGCCCTATAATGAATTATAAATATACAAAGACTAATACCTTAGAGTATTAACACGCTGTTATACCGTTATTGTTAGAGCTAGATAACTTATCTTAGGAGGTCTCCTCTAGGAGGCTATTAGAATTAATATTGCCTTATATAATATTAGTTTCCTAGTAACGTCGTCTTTAGTCATAGGCGCAATCCACAAAATCACCCATTATTGCTAAAATATCGGTTTCTTCTATAAAACTCTTAAAACTATCATATTCCTCGCTATATAGACTTTTATACTAGCTCTATAGCTTAACATCAACTTCTTCTTAAGTATAGTGGTCACCCTCTTTATAGCGTAATTCCCAATATTAAAATTCTTTTTCACGCTCTTAATATACCTCGTGCCTCTATAAACCCTAAACATATCCCATAATTTTTAGGCTAAGATCTATTAGTAGCCAAGAGAGGCTTAAATTATCTAAAGCTTTAAGTTTCGGCTTCATTTCGTCATAAACTTGGAGATAGGCTAGAAAATATAATAGGCTAATTAGAACAATCTAGGCTAGATTAAAGGGAGGATTACTAGGAAAGGGAGGGTTAACTAATTATACAGTTTACCTTTAAGTAGATGTCATTGCAAGAAATAAATAATAGTTAATTACTCCGTAATTTTACAACATTATCTCATAGCTAGTTAAAGGCTAGACTATGCCGGTATTTATATAAGTTACAGTATCACGTGATAAATAAAAATTATTATAATTATCGCTTAGCGTAAATATTTAGATTATTATTACTAAAATTAATTCTTAAGCCACAACTAATATAATTCTAAATAAGTTAAATAGTTATAAACTACTTAGACAATGTACGGACAATTTTCTACACAGCTACAATAAGTAAAATAGCAGTACTCCAGTGTAATGCCCTACGTTTTGTTGCTTTGCTGGTAACAGAGGGTATTACCAGGGAATTTTAACTCCATAGAATAATTATAGCGGAAATCAGAGATGTGCTTAAAGAGAGAAAGGCAGAAGATATATTAGATATAGAGCCTAAACTAGTGGCGCTAGCAGATAGTAGAGTATTGGATACCATAGAACTAGATACTAAGATAAATATACCTACTAAGGATAATATAAAATTAACTATATTTAGTAATGCTACGGTAGATAACGCGGCTATAGAAGACAGTAAGGCGGTAGATATAGCTAAAGCAGATCCTAAGCTAGACATACTTACTAGTAATCCTAATAATACAGTGCTTAATAAAGATAGAGATGCTATAGTTAATAAGGCTATTAGCGTCATGGAAATTAAACTTAGTAGTATAGATGCAGGCATTACTACATTTTAAATAAACTGCTCTATTTGGTTTCCGGGATTTAATATAAACACCATCCCAGTAGAACAGTGGGATATAGGTATATATTGCTTACAGTAAAACCACTAGGGATTTGTATTTTGGACAAGGAAAAAGAAGGTATTATTAGTACAATTTAATAAATTAAAGTAAATAAAATCTATATCAAATGAATTTATAGCCATGCAAGGCTGCTTAAATGTTAATTATATTAAGGTGTAATTTAATACAAGAAATTAAAACTCTAGAACATCTCCAACGTTTACAGAAAGATTATTTGGCAAGAATAGCAATTCGCTATACGCTCTAACTTAAACCAAATATATAGCCAAAGGCTAGCTTGCTAAGGACGTTTATAAGAGGTATCTAGTTAAAGCTATAACGACAAGTAACGGGCTACTCGCTAGCATAATTAGCGTATTAGGAATGCTTAGTCCTATTACCTATATTCCAGATATTATCTAAGCTTTTAAAGTAGCCATTTAAGAGGTTATAACTATCTAAGAGGTAATTTCTAATGCAATAGTTTACATATTTATAAGTGTTGAGACGCTCTATATAGCAAAGGAAATAACCGGCGCCAGCGTTCTAGATAGAGCTACTATAATTAATATTTAGCTGATCTAAGAGAGCGCCAGCTAATTACTCTGCGGATTAGATTGGATAGCTCTAACCAACTTAAATTTCAATTTAACATTAATTGAATTCTCTACATCTCTATTAACTTGGAATTTAAGGTTAATATTACAACTCGCCAGCGAGAGCAGTAATAGAAAGAGAACTAGTTTTATATTTAATTAATAACCTAAAGTACAGACCCAGAGTAAGAGTAATATTTACATTTATATTAAATATATACTTATTTTTAGGTTATATAAGTTCCATTTTAAGTTATATTCCAAGTTAATCTATATATTTTGTTAGTTACCTTTCTAATTTAGCTGCTCCCTAAACTGTTCCGTTTTAAATTATATACTAAATAAGTTTAAAAATAGAAATATATTTTTAGAATATGCTAATAAAAATAAAAACCCTTTCTTCTATAATATCTACTTAACTTACGTATTTCTTCCACTTTAAGTTATCTACCTTTAATGGCTTACCTAAAAACCCCTTATCCCCTAAGAATTCTAAAATTTCTACCTCTTTGGCTTATCCTAGAAGAAAATAAGCTTTCTTAAAGACATTCTTAACCTTATATTTACTCTAAAGCAGCCGTTAACTTAGATCTAAATAGTTCTTAAAGCAAAGATAACTTCCTTAATAAGATTGTTAAAGATTACTATAATCCAAGTAGTGATAGCAGCTTAGGTAGGATTTTAATATCTAGTAGTTTAATAGCTAATAGAAGGAAAATTGCTTAATATTAGGTATAATACTTATTATCCACCAACCTGCTAATAAATATATGGCATATTACTAAGAAGGTGTTGCATTATATTCGCCTTAGCTTTAGGATAAGGAAAAGTAGAAAATAGAGAATATTATTAAAAAAAGACTTACTCCATAAGGCAAAAAGTATAAAGTTATATAGAAGGAATCCTAGGTTCCCAAGTCAGGATTAAAAAATATAGAGCGTGTACTATATACATTTAAAATGCGGAAGAAACAATTATAGCTGCTTTTAGATAAACTAAAGTCTATATATAGTAGAAGGGATTCGTTTTAAGGTAAAACTATAAAATATTAAGTAATTAGTTAGTAATATAGATAAGTTAAACTAGTCCTAGAGTTAGGCTAAATTAACATTATAGTTTTAAAGATTTTATAAGAACGTAGAGCTCTCTACTACAGACTAGAACTATAATCTATATATAAGATATAATATAAAGAAGGACTTAATAAGGGAGATTAATATAATAGGCTTATATAAATGCCTCTAAACCAAAGCTTGTAGATTGCTACTATACAAAGATACTAAGCTAAGAAGAAGAAGAAGAAGACTATTAGAGACTAATAAAATACAAAGGGGGCGCCAAGGCGCTAGTAGTTAGTGAGCCAATAGCGATTTTCTATCCTGGGAATAGAAAATCCTAATTAGTTAGTAGGAGTTAGGGTCCGCTAAATATAGTAGGTAGCATTACCCCAGCACTATTATAAGTGCTAAGTATGTTGGTACGTCAGTATATTAGTACGTTAGTATATTAGTATATCACGCGTCCCCACGTTTCTACGTTCCTACGTTCCAAACATGTTCCCATAATCCCTACGTAACTCGCTTAACCTTTATCCTATAGTTTAATCGGCTCCAGCGTCTAAAAGACAAATAATTTACATATAAGATATAAACAAAGGGACGTGCTCTAGTACTTGGCTCCACTATATATAGCTAAGCCTCTCCGTCAGCCTCTCCTCGTTAGCCTCTCCTTATTAGTCCTATTCACCACTCCCTATTATCTTTAGGCTTTTCTCCACTTTAACAAGGGTGTGGCCAGAGTAGGTTAGCCGCCCTCCCTACTAGTGCGGGCAAACTGCAATTTCTTTAGAAGCTCTACACCTAGAAAGCTATAAGCGGCTCTCACACAACCCAAATTCTGATATATATAGTCTAGTGATCATACCATTTCAGGCCTGTTAAATCCACTTATGCCCCATAGATTAGCCGCACAAACTATACCTTTGGCCCACTAAATTTATTAGCTAAAGACTTATTAATAACAGAATTAATACCAATATAGTTAGGCAATAAACGTTAATATAGATATAACGCTAAGGCCAACCCTACTTCCTTTCTTAGCTTATCAGCTAAAGGTATAGTATTTGCCAAGTAATAGATTTAGTAAGAGGGCAGGGTATAATAGTTTCTAGTATCTACCTAAAGAAACTTCTATTCTAACTTTAAGCATTTACCCTAACTCACATTAAATATATCTTTATGGAAAGGAAATAGCCCTTTAAGGTTTATAAGGACTCTAAAAACATAGAGAATATAAAAGTAAAACACTTATCTATAGCCTACTCCTATATATAAAACTCATTATCAAACTTATACAGGAATTATAGAGTCAGAACTCTAAGAATATAAAGGTAAATACGCTTATCTACAGCCTACTCCTATATATACAGCTCATCATTAAACTGACACTTTATTAGAAATTACTGTATATAGAATATTAGAGAATTCGGTAAATTCTTAGTTTATTAAAAGACAGCCTAAGTCCCTTCTTATAAGTGGTTATAGAAAAGTGGGATAGCTAGGGCGCTAGCATTATAGTATCTATACTCTCCGGTTCAAAATGCCCATTATATAAGGTCATTTTGGAGATACTCTTAGCATTAGGACTTCACTCGCAAATAATATAGGTACACTTAATAGTGTCTCTGGCCAAAGTTATACGCTATCTTAGAGCAACCCTTAGTAAGGGCATTACTCTATATCTGTTACCAGACGGTCTAAGGTCGTATATCAAAGAACCTAATACATCACCCCAGAGCATTAAGCCGGACATTAACTTAAGCATCAACTTCTGCAAAAAAAGCCTACAGCTATATAAAAACATCCATGCGAAGATCTATTATAAATCGGAAGATATCCTAAATATAATAGGCGTTATGCCAATCTACCTTATTAATTTATAGAAAGACTGTCTAGTTTATATATTAACCCTAGAGAAGTATGCAGCGCTTAGTTATATCTAGGGAGCTTTAGGTCCCAATCCTCAATACAATATATAGAAATGCTTAAAGAATACTCTGCCCAGAATGCGGGAAAATGGCTTCTTTAACTTTAACATTTCTCAGATTCCTTAAATGGTGGTATAAGCCATGAGTTTTACAAGATCCATAGGCCTAAGGTATCTTTAGATTAACCGCTACTATATTATCTAAGACGATAAGTTAGAGAAACACAGCCAACTTCGGGCTATAGGTTCCATTTATTATTATTTACACTTTATAATAATTGCTGCAGAAGGAGATAGAAGTTATAGGCTTCGCTAAGATAAGTTAGGGCTTTACAAGTATTGTAGCCGCTATACTAAGGTCTTGGCGAGAATCGGCGTTATATATAAACTAGCAGTCGAGAATACTCGCTAGTCTGCGCAAGGGTGGACATTTTAGGAGCAAATATTTGCATATTAATCTTTCGTCTTTTACGGGGGTATTGTTATATTTCAATACCAGAAGAGCACTTAGTAGGAAGGGACTGTAATACCTATATTATATAACAATAGCTTCTACGGTTTAGGAACGACTAAACTCGCAATCTATAAATGGCCTAATATATTCTACTTTAAAGGCCTTTTAGAAGAGTTTGTTATATAGAAACTAATGTACCTATATAATTCTCTTAACGCCTTCGCGGGCGTTCTTGGCGCGCTAAAGGCCTCGTTCCCAGATAGTTTTATATTTAGTCTTCTAGAAGTTTGTTTTAATATTAGCCTTCTTTAGCAGCCTAGGGGTGTTCTTAAAGATAGAATATTACTGGTTATAGCTAATAGTAAGCCTCTTATAGACCTCCCAAGCTGGTCTTAGGCTAGATAGAACAGTCCATTGGACTTTTTAGTATAGGAAGCTGCCGCCAAATGTCTCTTTCTATTATATTATAACCAGAACTTCTGTTCCATAACAAAAATGGTAGATTAGCAGAAGATATCCTATTCCTTAGGCGCGCTTATCCCAGTCGCCAATTACTATAGTAGTAATCGAGCTTTAGCCTAGGACAGTTCATTACCTCCTCCCGTCAGCTAGAAACAGCATACTTTACCTTTAAAAATTGGTTAAGATTGCACGCTTAGTTATCTGCTACATAGCACTAATTACAAATTTATATATAATTCCTTAGGGGAGCACCATCAATTCTAATTCCCTATCCCCTTATCTATAGATAATACAGAAGTTAGAGATAATTAGTCTTAGGCACTAAAGATCTAGGGATAAATAAACAGGGCGTTTCTTTCTATTAAGCCTAAGGAAACGCTATATAATGGCGTTAATAACTGGTATGTAATTAGAAGAAAACCTACATTAAGCTATAAGCTTTAAGTGGGATTAGTTTAACTTCACAACCTAGGGTCTAAGAATTGGTCCAATAGCGACGTCTCTAGAGAGTTTATAGCAATTTTAGTAGAAGAATTTCTTTACGTCCCTAAATAAAGCGTTAGTATACTAAGGACCATTTTAGATAAATAGGAGGTGAAGAGACGGACAAAGAATGGTAACATTTATTAATTCTATAACGTTATGCTAATTAAACGACTCAATAGAATTGTAATAAGAAAAGGGCTTGGACAAGTTTAAAAGGCCCTATAGGAAAGTTTAGAACTTAAAGAGGTGGAGGTTATGCTTAGTTAATACCCCTAGAAATTATTTAGCCTTATATTATAGATTTCTCCCAGTTAGGAAGCGTATATAACTATAGAACTACCTAAGGGCGTAAGGAAACGGATTGCTAGTACAAGCTACCATATAGATAGAAATTGTATGGAAAACTGAAGATTTGTATAAAAGACATACGGATGGCGCTAGCAACCTACTTATAGGAGGGCAACAAGTTCGCCTAAAGCTCTCTATAGTTTGCCTACGCTAGTAGGGAGGGCGGCCGACCCACTCTAGCCACACCCTTATCTTCTAGTAGCGGTGCACCCATAAAAGATATACACCCTCCTGTCAACTCCGGTGGTTAGCGCAGCCACGTCTATACAGCCTTTTTATAGGGGAAGTTTTAGTATTTTTGCTGTTTAAGGGAAAGTAAGGCCGTGCAGATATGGCTGCGCTAACCACTAGAGGTAATAGGAGGTACTATAGACAAAAGCCAAGAGCTATAGGAAGACCGTGCGCTAAAAATTCCTAAAGTGCGCAAGGGGGAAGCCGATTTTGTAAGCGTCTATACTATCGCTATACGCCTTCTCCTCTCTTTAAATTAATCTGCTATCTAAACCCGCTTCCTCCTTAACCCACCCTAACGCTATACCCTAATGGGATTCTCCCTTATTATAGCTACCTTCCGTAACAGCAACTCCTATAACTCTGTCCTTGACTTAAGCATTATTGCCCTATTAATTATAACGCCCTGCCTAAAGAGACTAAAGCCACTAAAATAGAGATTATATTCATCTTCCGGAAGAAAACTTTAGCTACTTTTCTCTTAGCCGCCTATAGTATAGCAGTATCCCTTATATTCCACTTAAGGATAGATCTGGATATAAGATAATAGATTATTTCCATGTAAATCCTAACCAATTACCCTTTAAGCTTTATTAAGTAAATTATCCTAATTCCTAGACTAGCTATACTAAAGCAGACGGATTTTTTATAAAGGATATTAAGACATATATCCCTGATAACTAGGAAAGCCTATTCTAACGGTTACTGGAGAATCAATTTAACTGGAAATCAGGAGTATTAAACATATATATTTTAGCCTTTAGAGATAAACGTTATATAGAAAACTAGGCACTTAAATAGAGCAAGAATAATAAAGCCAGATCCTATAAACTAGTTACTATCCACCCCTAAGAGATAAAGCATATCCGCATTTTTTAAGTGGTAGATCTACTCTTATACCTAGGAATTTCAACTCCGTTAAACTATAATTAGCATTATTTGGAGTTCCTTTATTTATATATATCCCTAAAGCTATAGTATTCTGGAGCGAGACTATAAAGGAGATTAAAATAAGTAGGTAAAACTTGATCTCTTAGCCCTACCATATACTTGTGCAAGTTATACTAACATAAACAAAAGGACAACAATGCTATATAATCAATCGCAATGAAATTGGAAGCTATAGATACTAAATAAAAGGGACGCATTAGTGTCCAGAGCTTTATAGGTAGTAGGATACGGACAATAAGGTTAAATAGAATAATATCAATAATAACCTAGTTAAGATGCTTAAGGGTAATTAGTAGATAAGTGGATATTATAAGGAACTTAGAGACAATCTATATATTAAAAGTTAGTTACTCTTACCTACCGCAACGCAATTAAGGCACTATTTGTTAACTTAATTAGTAGTTAATAAATGGTTAAGAATTGGCGCAGTTTGGCCTGTTTAGATACAAAGTGCATTATATAACTGGTCCGACCTTTAACCAAATGGTTACACTTAGTGTACATTCTACTAGGGGCTGCTTTAAAGCATATTTCCTGCAATACTTTTAAAGATTGTTACACTTTACCTATAATATAGGCGTTAGTATGGTGTGGTCTACAATAATAAGAATCTCAATTTATCCAAAAGCAGTACCCTATATATAGGGTGCATATAATCGTGATATTACAGTGGAACCAATATATGGTAAGTAGGGTATAACGCTATACGCGGCAATAAGGAGGGGATGTAGGTGCATATCTAATAAGCAAATACCGGCTCCAAAAATATTCCTACTGTCTCTCCTTTATTAGCATTATTATTCCTTCCTAAAGAATTATTAGCCAAGCGCTAAACACTAAGTAAGCTTATATATTTATCTTGGTAAGATCCCTAGTCTCTTAAGCAATTACCATCTTACAACCCTCTTTTATTAGCATTTAAGATGTGCTAGTAGAGGAATAAAACTCCTACCCATTAGCCGGATTGCGCTGGCGGAGTCAGGTCGTGCAGCACTTATAATCCCAACCATAATTTTATACAATAGTGCCCTAATATAGATATACAAGAAAGTCTATACAAAAATCTAATGCCGACTTCCCAAGCAAGTTCCATTAAACGTAAGATAAATTGTCCTAACTACCAAAACTAGGTAAAGCTATCTTCTGGCAATAATAATTAGGGATCTAGAGCTAGAAGTAGTAGCAGTTTAACAGCACAACTACCAGGGGTTTAGGTCGTAGGTTAGATTTAGTACCAGGCATACACAGGGGTGTTATAACTACAGTTATAGGTTCGCTTAGCAAGCTTACTCACTTTACCTTACCTCCACTATCTTTATAGGTTAAATCTAGCGTTACCTACTCTTATTTAAAATTAGCGCTTTAAACCCAATCCCTTCCCTACATATTAATGGCTGCTATAAATAAGCATTAATCTATCTTTGACTACCTAAACTTAATACTACTTTACTCCCTACTAGCATATCCCCACCGTCCCAATTAGCCTTATTGCGGCCCAATAAAAGTCCTCTCTGGGAGGGCGTTCTCAGTAAAGGCAGAACTGGCATAGTAGTCCGCCGTAATAACACTACCCTTAAACTTCCCTTAAAGTACCGTATAACTGGCCTTAGCGAAGCTTATACCAAGCTTTATAATAGATACAGTAATATCTCTTACAAATCCCTTTAGCGTAAAAAGGAAGTCTATTAACACCTAAATCTAAATTGTGGTATTATCCCTTACCTTAACCTATCCAGCGTTAGCATCTAAATAGCCCTAATAGAGAATGGAAATCTAAATAACTACCTAGCGTAATATTAGCCTGCTAAACCTACCCAACTTGCCTAGTTCCAGGAGATGGCGCGCACCCTTATCTATATCTATAATCTTTGCGTTATTGTCACTAATATTGCCACCTAGAACTTTCTCCTTACCGCTAATATATCCGTCAAGTTCTCAAACTTCACTAAATCCTCCATTCTACCCCTTAGTACCGATATACAGGCCACTAATAACGCTGGCTACTTAATCTATACCAATATCGGCTAACTTGGCGCTGTAATATATAAGGTTATAACTAGGAAGCTATATAACTTCAATCTCTATAAGGACCAGCCGGCTAGGCCAGCTATAGCCGCCTAGCTATAAAGGGAGGACTTCCCTAGTACGTAGGATATCTGGCTTAGTTCTATTATTAAAACATACTAGACTAAGGGTGTATTCCAAAACATATGCAAGCTTTTAGCAGTGTTAAACTTAGTCGCTCTAGAATAAGCGGCGGTAAGGTCTAAGGGAAATAGGTGCTAATTATATAGGCCTATATCCTTCTAAAGGTTTAACCTAAAACGGTTTAATACGCGGTTAAACCTTAGACAAAGGTCTAGGAATAAGGCTCTCTTAAACCACTACAGGTAGTCTATAACTGTTGCTAATACAATCAAATAAATATTACTGAAATTTTCTTAGTATTTAAATTATAATATAAGGGCCCTTTATTAAATTAATTATTTCTAAGTCTCTTTCTATTTTTTAATCTTATTAATTATAATATTTCTAGATATGTAATTAAGGTAATATAAATACCTAATTATTATCACTCTTTTAGCAGATATTATATAATTATATTTAAACTCTAAGTTATAAAATGTATTAAAAGGTATATGCTTTATATTTTTTATACCAAGACTACTTAAGTCTTACTTTAATTTTATTACAGAGTTAACTATCTAGGATCGTATAAAGCTCTTATAGTTATAAGTACCAAGACACTCTAATAAAAATTCAACCTCTTTCCTCTTCTTAACTATATCAATTAAATACACTATGCCACCTACAGGGCCAAATAAGACTATTCCATATTCTAGCGCACATATTATTCCAGTATCTATAGTACCAACTCTATTCCTTTTTATTAAGGCAAAGAAACATTCGTAATCAAGCACAAAAAGTATATAAGAAAGTGCTATATTTCTCATACCTTTATTATTTAGGAAAAGATAAATCTTTCTTTCCCATAAATAGAAAATGATGGGAAATAGCTAGATAGCTTTTACTAAATCATTCCATCAATCTAAATATAGGAACGAGAAAGGCCTATAGGTTACTTCTTGTCCTAGTAGACTGGCAATATCCTGCATCTCTAAAGGGTATCTTGGCCGCCGCAATAATAACCCTAGTTAGTCTAGCACCCACTCTTACTCTTGCTCTTAGTCTAGCACCTACTCTTACTCTTACTCTTACTCTTGCTTTTACTCTTACTCTTACTCTAGCTCTTGCTCTGGCTCTAGCTCTAGCTCTAGCTCTAGCTCTAGCTCTAGCTCTAGCTCTAGCTCTAGCTCTAGCTCTAGCTCTGGCTCTAGCTCTAGCTCTAGCTTTAGCTCTAGCTTTAGCTCTAACTCTAGCTCTAGCGCCTATTCTTGCTCTTACTCTAGCACCTACTCTAGTTCGCCTAAGTTAGGTAAAGCAAGCTGGGGTAAGCTAGAGACAGATAGTAAATTAAAGAAAACATTAGAGACTTTAAAGGATAAATATAATAGGGAAAATGTACTTGTATTAGTATTACTAGAAAGTTCTAATAATAACGTAAGAAGTTCTACCTTTGCCATTAAGTAGCTAAAGAAGGAGAAATAAATATCTCTTTTAACTGCAAATAAGCTAATATACAACTCTGGCTCCCTCTCCGCTAGCCTATAGATATATCTTAAATAAAGATATTCTCGGTCAATTTAATGAGATTTATTAAAAGGACGTCCACAAAGGTAAGTTATGGGGTACTTTTGTGTATCTTAGGTAAGCAATAGGAGGGGTTTTTGTACACTACGGGCTGTGATGTCCTTTATAGCATCACAAATTTTTTGTTTAATAATTTCAATTCATGGCTTAATATAATAGCGCTTTTCTAGGAAGTGGTTTTCAAGAAAATAATAAATAAGCTGCTAATTAGGACTCTCTTTTCGAAGTTTAATTATCTTTAGCGATGTGTAACCTTGCTTAGATGCAAGACTGGCAAATAGAGACTATATACGTTTGCTAATAATTGCCTCTAGTTTCAACTCTCTTTTATCCTTAAGGCAAGGGATTCTAGTTAACTGCGGAGAGTAACGCATAGCAGCTAGCCACATCGTTTTATACGCAATAGAAAATGCAACAGTTCAAGATACTTTAATAGTGTAAAAAGAGCCTTTGGCAAGCTTAATTTTTGCCCTAGCATTACGTGAATAGCTTTTATACATACTAAACCGGAGAGTTTTATTAATAATTATAGGAAATAGGGACTTTAAAGCCTTTGCCAGAGCCTCTAGATACTTAGTATCTTCCATAAACAACAGGAGCGAAGAAATGCGTCCCTTAATATTTATAATATATTAGTATATTCCTCTTCTGCTATATCTATCTCTCACTATAGGAAATAACTGTCCGTTTTTTATTTATAATTTAATCTCTTCCTAGTTACATTTTAAGTACGTAGAAGCTAGTAGTTATATTAGATAAATAGTTCTTAAGTCTAGATAATACGAGTAAAGTTCTCCAAGGATACCTAAATAAGTTGTTTAAATATATTCTAGATAATTAACAAGCTCCTAATATAGATTAGCTAGCTTCTAGCTATATAGGAAATACGTAATACCTTATCGCATTTTATAGTTAGGATATGGTATAAGGTTCCTATTTTAAACGTTGCCTAAAGGCCAACAAACTCTATTAGATTATTGAAAGCTTGCCTTAACAACTAATTCTTCCTTTTAGTTAATATTTGTATATCTTTTCTCTTGCTTGGTGAAAGCCGATTAATCCAAATATCGTACTATCTGTTATTACGAGACTTATAATAGCGTAAGTTACGATAAATATCGCCATTACAGAAGGGATGGGAATGGGAATAGTTAGTTTAAAAAGCGTCTTTATAGACATTAGGGAGATCTATACCTAGTTAGATATTTCTTAGTTATTATTTGGGAACTAACCAAAGAAATAGAAGTCCACTACTTACCACCTCTCTTTAGTATTAAAAAATTGCTTTGCTGCCTTAATTCAGTGTCTACCTTCTAAATAAACAAATAATCTATCTCCACAGGAAAGTATCTTTGGTGTGTTAATATACTGTATAAATTCTTCCACTGTCATCTCTAACGCCTGCAAAATATTACCAATATCTTTATTATAAATTAAGGCTTTTACCTAGTGCTATAGATCAAGATTATCGCAGCCCTCTATATAAAATATATCAATAAGATGCTGTATATAGTCGTTATCTATGGTTTAAGTAGGTCGAACTTCTAGCCCTTTAATGGCTAGATTTTCTAGGCGGACTCTAGCAGAACTATAGTAATATCCTTATTTATTATGGAAATTATAGTAATCGTTATCTAAATTATCTATAGCTTGTTAGGGGATTCCCTTAGAGGGTGATAGGCCCTAATAAGGATGCTATTACTATAGGTAGTTTCTATTTTTACCCGAAACCACTACCCCTACTATATATATATCAAATGTTCTAGTTTTCTCTTTATCTATAGTAAGTATGTCTCTCTACGATCATATTTTATGGCTGCAGATTGCCGGTTCTAATAGCCTTATAATTAGCGATACTAGTTGTTTCTGGCACTTAGTAGATAAACTTCCGAAACTATATTTATAGACACCATCAATAGTCTTTTTCTATAGCAAAACGGGTGGAAATAAAGATATGGCGTTGCGTTTTCTTTTCCCCTATAATAATACTGGAAGAAATTGATCCGGAGGCATAGCAAATATACGTGTAGATAATGCAATAATATACACAGAACACCCTATATTCTTTGCCAATAGAAATGCTAAAGTTACACTTCTGCCAAAGCAGATACTATCGACTTGTTATAAAACAACAACGTATCCGCTTATATAGCCATGCGTAAATACCTAAACAGCGCTCAACATAGCCCTTACCTGTATTATTCTACTACAGTGTAGTGTTTTCGTAATTTTTGTAGACGACTTTAATAGTATAGACCTACTCCTCGGCTAGCTTATACAATGGACCACTTTAGATATTTTTTTGAACCTACCCAAAAATATCCAGCTAAGGCTTATTCTGGTATTCTCTACGAGCAATGGAGCTTATAATTAATAAGTAATATAAACTATTAGTACGAATTCTTATATCCAGGCGATGTTTTCTTTAATTATCATTTTTCTAATTAATAAGAAGCTCTCGCCCTCGGCCTACTTTCGTCCATTAAAGGAGCAGCTTGCAAAAGAAATTGACCTTTCTAGGGATACTCGCCGTCAATCCTATTAGCTCTTCTTAGCTACCTATCTTAAAGGGTTATATCAAGCTTACTTAAGATATATAACCCAGACTATTACTAAAGCGTTTAATCCCGTTATAGCTATAAGAACGTATATAATTTATAACAGCGCGTTACTAAACCACCTCCGAAACTTCTTATAAATGGGCGTTAAATATGTTATATTATACGAAGATATCACCACGTACATTACTTCGAGCCTCTTTTTAGACGCTTATCCTTATAGTGCCCCTTATAAGCTCCCCTAAATATTAAGTCTTTTTTTTCTTACTAAAGATATTACAGTATTTTCACCTAAAATTCTCCTGCGGCTATACAGACAGTCTTGTCTAAAAGCCTTTAATTTAGTCTATAACGTTAAAGAGCTTGCCTTAAAGCAATTTTAGAAGGTAAAGAAGAAGTTCTACCGCAATTTCCAAGAACTACAAAAATGGACTAGGGAAAACGATAATGCGTCCTCCGTAGAGTCGCATATAAGTATGGCTTAATCTACTAGAATTATCTAGTCGACTTTAAAGTCTAGTAAAACGTGCCTTTACTGTCTTATGCGTATCCTACAACATATGCTTAGCTGCGGTCATTTGGTGTATAATACTTGCGTTAAAACGTTTGGTAAAGGTATGCTTAGTACTAAATACAAGTTTACTATATCGGAATGTATTCTTTGTAGATCTGGCTTTTTTACTGCACTAATTAAACCACCAACTTGTGGGGTTAGAATTCTTGGTATTAATAGCGGCGGGACAAGGGGGGTAGTTCCTCTAGAGTTCCTTATCCTCTTATAGAAGACTCTAGGTTCCGAATGCAAATTGCAAGATTTCTTTAATTTAACTGTAGGTACAAGCTCTGGTAAAAACAAGATATACTAAATTTAAGCAGAATAATAACTAAATTACTAGGAGGATTAATTGTTCTCGGTATAGGCCTCTACTTATAGGAGGATTAATTGTTCTTGGCATAGGCCTCTACTTATAGGACGTTATATAGTGCAGTAAGAACTTTAAATCTATTATAAGGAGATTTTTCGCAAAGTAAAAGGAAAAGAAATCCATTTTTGGCGATATTAAAAAGCTTATTAAGGCTTAGAGGTCTGACGGCTACTATAATACAATTGCTCTAGAATCCTTGCTAAAGGAGGCATTTAGTAATTAACGAATATTTAGAAACCTACAGCTATCAGGCAAAAAGGTAGTAGTTATCGCTACTTTAATTTTAACTAATCAGGCGCATGTCTTCGCAAATTATAATACGCATAAAACAGGTTTTGGTACACTATATTCCCTCTTTTTACTTCTTTATTAATCCTAATTATAGTGAAGGATATAAGCGGGAAAGAGAAATTAATGTATAGGAAGCGTAAGTATTTCTAAAAATACTTAAAGCTTATACTAATCCTTTTATAAAGCAAGAGCCACCTTGGCCACTCTAATATAAGATTTAGCGCTTGGTAATATATTTAAGCTAACTGCATAAGTTTATTTCCCCAAGTAGATCTAGAAATTGGCCCCTTTAAGGACAGTATGCTGCTGTATAACAATCCGATTGGAATTGGTTTATAGGAAAGCAAGCATATCTAGCCCAAATAATCTCTAGACATGGTTCTTTCTCTAAGAACTACAATATCGGATCTTTAGCCAAATATAACGTCCTAATTCCTATGCCGATTCCTGTCCCAATTCCTGCCTTAGGGGGTAAAAAGTATCTATGACTTACTTTCTTCCCATATAGATGGTTAGAAACAATGGTAGGGTATATATAATAGTCTTAATGAAAATTTAAGGCAGGATTACTTTTAATTAAATATTAAAGTGGGACAAGTACCTGGGCTTAACGATATTACGCAAATAGATAACCTATAAAGAGCAGTTCAATTCCAACCCTTAGAAAAGTCTAAACGGGAAGAAGTAGTCTTAGCGCTGCTTATATCTTTGTTCTATCTAGAGTTAGACTGCTTACTATATTATAAGAACGGGTTCTATAGATGTGAAGGAGTTATACATTGCCAAAATAACAGTTATACTATTATATATGCCCTAACTAAGCTGTTCTCATCTCCCTTAGAGTTTACTAGCGAGACAACTAGCGAAAGAGGCCTTTTAGCTGTTTTTAAAGGAGAAGAAGACATCTGCTTATAGTGCCAACGATACAGTAAACAGATTGTTTTCTATATTAGATACCTACGCGATATAATTACTCTTTCCCTAAGGATAGATAAGCTAAATTACTAAAAACTTAGCAGCTTCCTATATAGCGTAGAGTGGTTTATAAAATAACAGAGGCTTAATGCTTAGTTTGGGACAGCAGACCATTATATTCCTAGAGCTTTTTTTTATTCCAAATGCGATATGACTAGGCTTTAACACCGTAAGCGTAAAGATTATGAGGCTGCGTGGCCGCCGTTAAAACGGCAGCGGCAGGTGTAGTTATTTATATTTATATTCTATAATTAGATAGATACAATTAATTATAAAATGTCCTTTACGCTCTATTTGCAAATGTGTAATAGAGTATAGCTTTAGGTAGTAGAGCCATATTCTTCCCTAGGCTTTTAATTAATAAGACTGTTAGACCTCTAAAACAATTATTTCTTACTAGAGGAAATATTCTACCTAAACTTTCTATTGCTGTTAACTCTGGAAGTTTATTTCTAGCTTTGCCCTAGCCAAAGGCCTTAATTCTATAGAATGAATCCCCTTAGCTAAAGTACTGTAAGATACTTAATGGAGACCAGGTAGGCCTATATATAATTACGCACAAGAATAACTCCAAATTTATAGTAGTTGTAATTAAACGGAGACCTATAATGCACCAAAGTCGGAACTAGATTACGCTTATACCAGTAAAACACCTAAACATTATTTCTCTTAAAGAAGCTTTTATTTCCTAGGATCTTTACCTAATTTATAAGCATTTATATATTAATGTAACGCTAAGAGAAATTCGAGCAAGCCTATTAATTACCTTTAGAGATTACAAGCTAGCTGTAATTTGTAAAGAAGTAAGTTTTAAAGGCCCTTTATATTCTTTAACTTATAAGTTCCTTAGGTTTTAACTAGAGTTTATTTTATTTACAATAAGTTAGGTATTTAGTACGGTTTTCTAAGTACAAAAAACGTCCTTATCTCACAAACAGGAGATATTAGGCTTAGTACGTTTCCATATAATACTCTAAAGCTTAAACTGAACCTAGAGAAGCAAATGTTGGCGATAGTATATTATAACAGAGCCTCGACAAAGCAGATAATATTAGAGCCATTGGTTTAATATTAATTAAGCTTATTAAACCCTTATCTAGTTTTTTAAATGCAGGCTCCTTAACACCTATTTATTTAGACCAATAGACTGAAAGCGCTTTGAAATTCTTTAAGAAATTAAAAACTGTATCTATAGCAGAGCTTCTACGGGTAGGGTATCTAAGCAACGTTTTCTTTACCGCAATTAATAGTAGTAGGATGACTTTCTTTAAAAATTACCTGGACCAGCCTGTTTTATACCACATGCCATAATTACTAAAAGGTATCGTATTATAGATATTAAAGATAACGAAGTATAAAGCTGTTTATAGTATAAGATTAAATTAGTATAAGCCCCTAAACAAAGTATATAAATATAAAATTGTAGAGATATATGCCTTATACTAAGGATGGCTAAAGCTATTCCATATCTTGTAAAGAAACTATTAATGGTGTTGTATACTAGTTAGTGATTATCATGGTGGTATAAGGGAATCTATTATTATGGCGCTAGTGGAAAATGGTGGATTATAGTGGACAGTTGCAGATAGTTGCAGACAGTTTTATATAGTTGCAGTCACGTGACTTAAGGGCCGCATAAAACCTTAAGCGGCACTGCTATTCTTCTCCTTTCCTTTCTCTAGCTTTGGATCCTCGTTTATAGACAATCCAATTATATAGGCTTGCGCGTCCCTCTTACTATACTCGTGCCTCAATTAACTAAGTCGCTAACATCTATAAGGTAGAGGACATTGCTATTACATAATCGCAGGAGGTGCTTATAAACGTTCACCAGTAGCGATTTATAAAAAAAAAGCCAAGTTTAAAGATAAAAAATTAATATATATATTAATCCCTGTTGCCAAGGAGAGCAAGTATATAATTGTTATATAGGGAGGCAGGTTCTCTTATTACAAGGATAAAAGAGAGATTCGTAAGTGTATATACTATACATTCTACGTATATAATTAATTCGGTTACCTTATAATTTGCCAAGTTTTAGTTAGAGTATATAAGGCATGCCTAGTTGTTTATTGCTATTCTATAGTGTACTATATATAGTGTACTATATCTGCCCTGCCTCTTTACTCTTCTTCTGTCTAGAGGAATACTTTTAAGTATTAATTAATAAATGAGAAAGGATTTAGTTCTGTCTTTGCTTACTATCCGCCTTTTAAGAATATAATACTTTTGTAAAAGCCTTTGGTACTAGCTCCGAAGTCCATACTCTTTTAAAGTTTTTTCTGTCTTTTTTTTAAAAACCTTTGGAATCTGGCTCCATACCAATCCATCCTTTGTACGTAGGATAATTAGCAGTTCGTCTTTATAACTAACTCCCTTGCTAATTAGTCCGAGATAGTCAGCCCGCGTATATTAAAATAATTTCGGTAGGATAAAAATCCTTAGCAGCCATATAGACTGAGGGGTGGGAATAGTTTTAATAATAACTAATATATTATTTTTCATAGTTATTTAATGCACATAGTACTACGTAAATTATATAGCTTTTTGGCCAGGTAGCTACTAGGCACATAAGTTTAACCCCTTTTAGTAGGCATTTAAAACAGAATTAAATTTAAATAAGATATAAACTTATTAAAACCCTTCTAAAAATAACATTTAAGGCGCCAATTAAAGCTATAAAGTATGAAGGTGCCACTAAAAGGAGAGATAAAAATGTATATTATAATCTTATTGTCAAGGACTTTTTAATGGAAGCGACTTATTAAATATGTCTTTACTTGGGCAAATAAAGATAGCGGCTCCGCGTTAATGCTGGGAGAACAAGTACCACCTCCTTATAAAGAGTTAGTGCCATAAAAGAGCTTCTTAGATTGATTTCTTACGTTTTTTTAGTCTGCCAACAAACATTAAAGAGGAACAAGAAATACTACTACATTACGAAGAGTTAGTGCCGTAATAGATTTTTATATTAATTTTTTACGTTTCTTAGCCTGCCTATAAACGATAGAGAGCATAAATTGAACTAATAGTGTGGCTAGTACTAAGAATTAGTTTTATAAGCTTTAGCCAGGCGGATTTCTATAACCCTAGAATAACAATCTCTTTAGTATAATAGTTATATTTATTAGAACTTGCAGAACTCATTTTAAGTTACCTGCTTATTTTATGTTTTAAACTGTTCTTTATACTTGGATATATTAGAGTCTATCTATAGCCCTAAGATTAAACCAACACTGGCGTCCCAAATTAAATAAATGCGCATAATTGATGGTCCTTATATAGGATGAATGTAGGGTAAGCCCCTAAGGATTTGCATTAGTTATCCCACTTACTGCTTATAAGCTGGGTTATGCATATTAATAATTTAATATTCTGAGACACCTTACATCGTCCCTATAACCTTTATATACCTTTATATACTATATCTCTCTAATATTTAGTAAAAGCTATAAAACTAGCTATTTTTATATATTCTCTTTTAATAACCAATATATTTCAGTATTGAGCATATCATATTGATATTGAACGTTTAATATTTAATATTTAGTATTATAACACCACTGCATCTCTCGTTGACAGTATATTAAAAGTCTATCTTTAGTCTTGACGGCTTGGCTATAGGCATATAAGAGTCGCGATAGATTCGCGATCACTCTATCTTTTTGGCCTTATAGCGACGTGGAGCGGGATACGTTACAAGGCAATTACCTTTATAAGTTGGTCTGCGTGCGGGGAAATTAGTAGCTATTATTTTAAGTGCCTACTTAGTGTATATTAAGCTTTAAAGTAAGCCAAGAACTCTCTTTTATGATTTAACTACCATATCTTCCTAAAAATGGTCTTAAACAGTAGTGGAGTGTTAGAATAAAGGAGGAAATGGAATATACACGGTTTAGTGTTACTCTTGGCTGTTCTGCCTAAAGTAATAGAGTTGGATCCTCACCAGATGGTTATATAAGTGTAATATGCCTTAGTAAGAACAGATATATCTTTAAATACACTGCAAGCCTTAAACTAATTTAGATTTACTAATTCTTACACTTTACCCACTGTTATATATTTAATCTTCTACCTTTTTCCTACCGCTCTTCTATTCAGGCCAGGGCTTATACACGCTTAAAATAAATAACTTATAGTAGTTTCTAACGGAGTTTTTATAGGAAATAATAGATATCCTTATAGATATGTCTTTTGTAGTGATCCGGGCTTTGACGATAATATAATAACTTATCTTTTACCACCTTTAGCTTCAGAAAGGATAAGGGTAAATGGCTTAGATCTTCTATATGCTCCAACACAGAGAACCACTAACCAAACTACAATATTTCCGCGACTTAATGTATCACCAGGAGCTTATATAGCTATAAAGTACCTTAAAAATGGACATGTTACACTACTATAAACCTAGCCGGGTAAGCCGAGAGCAGGTAGAACAGTCTATATATTTAGTATATCTCAGCCAAGTAATAGTAAAGTATTAGTAGACGTCCTATAGTAGATATTTAATGGTACCGGCGGTGACTAAAGAGGAAAACTATTAACTGCTTAAAATTTTAATAATAATAGATATTATTAAATTAATAATGGTAGCATTTCTATAATATGTTAGAATCAGTTTCCTAACTCTATCCCTAGCTAACCAGGGTCCACCTATAAACAATAGTGCGAGACTAATCTATTAGTACCTATAAATCTGCAGACTAATTCTATATATACTATATACTAGGTTTAGCAGTAGCTAATAGAGCCTAGCGTACCAGGGTTACCTAGCGGTAAAGATAAGTATTATACAACATGCTCCGACCTTAGTATTATTGCTAGCGTACTTTAGGATAGCCCTTTAAACCCACTTCCCTAGCAAGACCCTTAAAGCAACGCTATTCCTAATTTCCAGTTCTATATAGCATACACTACCAACCCCCTCTTAACTAGTACTATTGCCTCTTTCCTATCTTAGTTAGCAGTTTCCAAATCATTATAAAAGTAATGCCATAATATATATATCTTTACATTCTCTATTTCACTTAGGCCTTTGGGACAATACTAGAATTAAAATAGCCACTACTCTAAAGGGAGTAAATAAGGTAGAAAATAACATATATACTCCATAGATAGAGTCCGTATTCGGTAAATAGGGTTTAATAAAGCGTTTGCATCTACTTCTCTAGTATGCTAAACTATTAATATATTTATTTTCCTGTATCTCCAGTTATCTTGTTAATTTGTCCATTGCGGATAAGTTTAGGTATTTATGCGGGACGTCTGTAGGACTAAGGATATAAACGTCTGGTTAATTCCAGAGCAACAATATAATAATTATATGTAAATAGAAAGTCACTTAAAGCTCTACGTCTAATAACCATAAAAAGGGGCTCTTTGATGGACTTTTTCAGGAAGGGGACTAGAGAGATATAGATGTAAATCGATTAAGGGAGAAGCTGAAATAGGCATAGGGATTATATAGACCCTAAAAATCAGCCGAGACCTCTTTATAGAGCGCTACTAATGTGGCATAGCTTGGAATATAAGTGGCTTTTTAGTAATAAATGGCTGTATCTTACCCTAATTAATCGGAGCTCTTTATCCAACAAACCCGTATAAAACATCGCATAATTAGCCTAGACTGCTAGAGTTCATATTCTAAAAAAATGCCGCTTTTAAGGCTTAGAATCTGGTATAGCTCTACTAAATTGTTTTAAGGCACGAGCATAAAGTAAGCTAGTAGAGAGGGGCTAGGGCTATCGGTGTTCCCAATAATAGGTATTAGTCTTACGTATAAAGATTTACTATGCGGGGTATAGGCTTCTCGCGACCTCTTAACCTCCTATATATAGCACACTCACATTCTATTTCGTATGCTAGCGCGACAGAAGAGCCCGGTTGGATATTTGGAGATATATTAACTAGAAAACAAATGGTGCTTTAGTGCTGGCCTTCTAGACAATAGAAATCTATAGAGGTAGGCCATACGCTTTCGACAATCCTTAGCATAGTATTAATTCCCGTATTGGCGATGACTTGTAGATAATATATGGGAGACACGCCTATAAAAGTACAGTTTAGTGAATTAAGCTTTAGGAAACTACTTAAAGTCCTCTAAGCAACCGGTAATCATAATTCGTTAAAATTAGTAAGCGCTTTATCCCCTCTGGCATTCCTAGGCAGATTACACCGAAACGAAATTATATTTCCTTTTTAATGCTATGGAACTTTTAAAGGGTTGCCTATAATTGCAATAAGTTAATAGTAGTTATTGGAATAAGAATATTTCTTACTAACTATTTCTAAGCTGATAGGATGCACCTATTACTACTCCCATTTTCTTAATACTCCGTTATATCTCACGTTTAAGCTTCGCGATATCACCCTTAGAGCCAGAGATATGGGTTTTAGTACTGTGTTTAAATAAAACCTTAATAATAGCCTTATGTCCTCTAAGCACTGCATGGTATAAAGGCGAATAATGCGGTATTCTTAGGCTTACTAAACTATGTATACTTTGTAGAATATCCTGGTCCATTTTAATTAGGTAATTAATTTCAGCCCCATTTTAAATAAGAAGAAGGATGATTGCTTTATAACCCATCGCGTAAGCTCTACTTAGTGGAGATCCGCAGCTAGTTTACGCGTTAACTTTAGCACCTCTCTTAATAAGTAACTCTGTAATGCTGTAATAACCTTTATGGTATGCTATAATTAGTGCAAATACTAAGGATTGCAAGTTAATGTCCGCCCCTTTATTAAGAAGATATCTTACTAGGTTTTCGCGACCTCTCTAGACTATATAAGCGAGTAGACAGCCTTATATAATAGGACATCTATTAATATACGCTCTATAGCGCACAAGAAGCCTTATAATATCCTTAGATAAAGAGAGGCAAGCGTCTTTAAATAGGGTTAAACAAAATAGGGGGTTAAGGTATAGACCATTATAAGTTAGATCTTGTTAAAGGATATTTTCTTAGTACGGATGCTGTATCTTGGTAATTTGTGTGTTGTTAGCAATTAAACGATTATAGCCTACCAGCAGCAACTCTATGGGCGTAGTATCGTTGCTATAGTCCAGAGTTATTACGTCGCCGGGAAAGTAGGTTACTTTAAGCGATAATATCTTTAGGGTAGTATCTGGACGAAGATTCCTCCAGAATAATCTAAGAGTAGAGGCGTAGTTAAACTAAAAGGTTCTTTTTAAGTAGAGGACGTCGCGCACCTTATAGTAAATTTGACTGCAACTATATAAGATTTTAACATATATTCCCACTCCTGGCGTAACGGCTATTATTAACCTGTAACAGAACCTAAAAACTAACTAAATAACTAGTGTTTTTATTAATCCACCTAAAAGAAGCTTATATATTTGAATGCGTAATTTAGTTGGCAATCCAAGAAATGACCTTCGTGGTAGTAGAGGGGTTTTTATAGGCTTAGGTTTAGAAGGTTTTAAGCGTAAGGTTAATATATTTTAGGTAGGCTTTTTCCGAAGCCGTTTCTTAATACTATGTTTCCTGATACCAGATGGAAATGCTGATGTGTTTTTTAGAGGACCACCGGTTTTATAGCGTGTTATAGCGTTAATATTAGAATTAATGGGTATTAAAGAGTTCTCAATAGTCTAGGCGAGTGTATGCGAATATATAGGTATAGTTAACTAAAGGGGAAGGTTATATAAAAGGCTTTAGGGACTAGAGGGTGCTAGAATATAAATAGAATGACATAATTCCAAACCGGAAAACTGTACACGTGAGGATATAACGGACTATCTATGTTAGGGATCCCCTGTCTGGTAGTATCTATATTATTAATGCACTCTACTTTGGGGGGGGACGGCTGCTTGTACAATTTTCCCCTTTTTCCTGGGCTGGGCTGGTATGCGGGGTTGGGAAATCCTAAAACAGCCCCTCCTTTGCATACCCCTGCCCTTATCTGTAGTAGGTGAAGGACGTAAAGGCTTCTTGTTATAAGTCAGTTTTAATTACGCTATATTATAGTCTGTATAAGGCGGCTAGGCTTTGGTTCTAACTAACCACACCTAACATGTTAATAAAAATAGCACTCCTGGGTATTCCATATAATTGCTACATAGTAGCCTTTATTTAAATTTAATAGACAACACCTCTCTCTATACTCCACCCTGCTTTATCTATTTATAGCCACTCTGTAATATAGCAAAGAAGAAACGCAATATATGTTATTGATTACTATCACCTTAGAATTATATAGACCATTTAGAAATTTAGAACTCTAATCAAACAAAACCTCATAAGTGTAAGAAATACTTTAATATCAGCTAGAGTATATACTAAAGCATATACAGAGCCATAGTAAGCAGCGTAACTACTAATGCCTATACTACAAAAAAAAATTTAGCCGGAAAGATTCGTTGCAAAGATAAAGCCATTTATCAATTGATATAATACTATTATTATTATAGGCATTACCAATTTTGGTGTAATGCGCTAAAAGGGAAGGTAAAAGTAGCGTTAATAAAGAGGTTACCCCAGTCGACAAATGTTAATAAACAGTATTTTATAGCAGAAAGTATGTTTACTACTAATAAAGAGAAGTTAGATCTTAAAAGCATATAAATGCCTATATAAAGCTCTCCTATACAGAAGTCATATAGCAAAAACTCTAGATATAGCTTATATATAGTTATATTATTTATTTAGCTATAAGAATAAATATATAGATTTTTTATTACATTCTAAATATACTTGGCAGCAAGGATATATAAATATATAGATTTTTTATTCTATTATAAATAGTCTTGGCAGTAATATTAGATAAATTAATTATAACTACTTTATCCTAAATTTAAAATTACCTTACTAAAAAATCTATTGGTAGTAGTTACCTTAAAACTGGAGGTATAACTATAGTTCTCTTTTTAACTTTAGAATTAGAATACTAAACCCTTGCTACTAGTATTTTCCACTGCCGTTTTCGTTTCCCCCTAGGTACAGGTTAAACTGGAATTACTATACTAGAAGCCTAAAATAGTCTTAGTCCTAACGTCTTATAAAAGAAGATTATAAATTAGTTACAAGTTACTATTCCGTTAATAGCCAAGGCGCATTAGTTTTAGATTTATATATATAGAACCGATCTCGGTACCGCGTTAAAAAATACATATTAGCGTTATAAGTTAGGCTTAACTTGTTAGCTTTCCTAAATATTATTAAGCATCTTTTGTGGAAAGAGGACTATTGTCGCCTTTAGCTATCTGCGATATTCTCCAATTTACTTTTAGACTCTAGAGAGTTTATATATAGTTCGGTTAGTAATTAGTAACAATAAGAGGGTCACTTTTCTACATTTTCTACTAGAGAGGGTTATTGTTTTTATCTTAGAATTTGTATAAGGTTTAATTTTAGTGGCTGAGAAAGTGTTATATAAGCTGTTACGGTTTTTCCAAGAGAGTATTGGGGTTGCTGCATTTGTAAATAAAGTATGGGTATATAGGTTTCCTTAAACTTGGAATATATAGCTTTTATAATTTAATTATAGTTCTATATAAGCTAGGCGGCAATTTAGGGACGTATTTTAGGCTAAATTTAGCATATACTTTTACAGTTAGTGCCCTATATAATTCAAAGGCATAGCCTTTTTCTATCTATATGGAGATTTTAAGCTTCTACACACTTGCTGCTGGCGGCATCCTAGTAATAATTATTACTATTCGTATTATTTTATCTTTTACTAACTTTTTATTTGAACCCTCTACACAGTTCTAAATATTTAAAAACTTTATCTACCTATGCCTTTATCTCTTTACAAGCGTACCTTGCTATAAAGCTTTATTGCAGGCTATATATGTAGCTGGAACAATCTCATCTAATATTATTGGCGTAAATACTCTTAAAGATGCTAGTATATGAGCTACACGCCTTTCACTCGCAAATTTTATACTATTATTCTTCTCGAATCATTTAGGGTATACTGCATATATTATTAGAGTACCGCTATAGTCTATAGTACGCTTTCATAGCTCAATTGCTATTGTTGCCGTTATAGAGAGTATATTCTATATAGCAACAATCCTAATAACAAAATTATTCTCGTTTAAGAACCTTAAAAACATATATAGTATTTTTATAAGTATTAATAATCTATACTATAATCTAGCTAACGCTTTTTACTTCTAGGGAGCCGCAACTCTAACTCTACTTATACTTATCCTTCTAATAAGAAGGTATTTCTACGAAGTGTTTCTTAAAACGTATATATTCCTTGCAATTGCGACTATAATTTCTATTTACCAGCATACGACAACTATTGTAAGCAAAGTAGTGCTTATAGTGCCAAGCGCTACCTTTATATTAATAGGGGTCTTCTAGATCGGTCAAATCTTCTATTATAATATCCCTCCTCTCCGAGCTAGAGAGCCTTAGCGACCAAAGACAATTTCATTCTTAACTCTTAACAACCATCGTCCTAAGGCACCACAAATTGTAGAACCATAGTATATAACTAAAAGTCAAACCAAATATCAGTACTACTCAGGCTTAGTAGTAACAGAAGAAAAGTACAAGTTAGCTACAGATAGTATCCACTTGCGTATTAAGCTACCTCGGCTATAGAAAATACGGGCGGGTTACTATATTTAACTTTGCCTTTTAACTCTAGGGGCCTGGTTACTAACTCAAACTCATCCTTTTATAATTATATGGTGGGGGGATAATTCTAATAGTGTTTCTATTAATCTTTTAATTAAAAAACAAAAAGGCTTTACCTTATAACTATTAGAGCTTATAGATACACAGCTTAGAGAGTTTCCAATCCTACTTAATAGTCTATACGGTCATCCAGAGAACTTTGGGATTTACTCCACTATTATTTTATTCGCTGCGGATATTGGAATTGCTGGTATAATTCCATATACTAAAGAACTTCTAGAAAGCAGCCAAAAGAATAAAATATATACTAGAAAAATTGTTCTTATCTAGAGATACAGTACTAAAGGTAAGCTCTATATTAAAATTTAGTTAATATAATCTAATATATTAGGATATCCTATATTTATAAGAAGCATATTATAAGACCTTCTTAAGCTAGAAAAGCTAATATATAACACCAAAGAGGGTAAAGAACTACAGCTTAGTGAGAAAGAATCTATAAAGCTTAATAAAAAAAAATATGTAATATTAACTGCATTAAATAAAATAACACTATACTAATGGTAATAGATCCTTAATATTATTATAGATAATACTTCTTCTTTAGACAACTTTAAAGAAATATTTAAAGAGGAGTATTAGCGCGTTACTCGCTATAAAGGAGATCTCTTAATTAAATATATACTAAGAAGCTACATTCCAGATACTCCTAGGCTTAAGGCTATTACAGGTATGTTATATAGACATACTGTAGTTAAACATTATATTAATATAATAAATAGTCTCAGCAGATACAAAAACTCGAGATAGAGTAAAAGACTGGGTTTATAAAAAAAATATAAAAGAGATTATTTTTAAGGATATAGGGTTTTATATAAAGAAAAGAGGTAGAAATATATTATCACCAGTATAGTGTTAAAAAAGTATTTAGATAATAATAGTTACTTTAATTTTAAAGGCTATAAAATAAAAATTATTAATTCTAACTTTTGTATAGGGAAGATTCCACATCTTAGCTATTAATATAATAATACTAACTAAGGAATCTCATTCCGTTTGTGTAATAGAGTATTCCTATATATATACACGGCGCTGTCTATCTAAATATAAAGGTACCCTAACTCCTATAACAAAGTTTCTTACCTAACGTCCACTCTGAATTTTATATATCTATGGCCTCAACCTTGAAGACTATAAATTGTTATATTACAAAGCAATCCAAGGCTAAAAATAACTAGATCTAAACCCTTTTATATAACGTCGTCAAAATCACCGTTTAACTAGGCCCTAAAATGTTTATAGTGTATTGGAACCTCCTTTTTAACAAAGCGCCGTGGTTCAAGAAGGCTCTTCTTAGCCCTTTTATTAAAGCTAAACGCGGATGTATTGCCTTCAAGGATACTAAAATTAAAGACGTACATATAATAGGGACTTTTATTTCGTGGCTCTACAAATAGCACCCCCTGCTCTATCTTGGTGGTTCCAATAAGAGGTGGTTAGCGCTTAGTAAGATATAGGTGTTCGCTAATAAGATAAATGTAATTAATTTTGCGAACGACGTCATAACGGCTATATAGCAAAAATGAAGAGATTAGGGGATAACTATCTTTGTAATAACTCTAAACTGGATCTAAGACAACACTATAGCAAACTCAATCTTTCGAAAATTTATAGTTCACGCTTTAGTTAAAATATCTTTATCCTATATCCAAACCTGTGGCGAGGACATAAATTCGGAGCTTTTTTAAAACATATTAATCCGATTTAGACAATCTCCCAACTGCGAAAATATAAGCCGATTCAACTACTTCCTACTAGAAACGGCAAATCAACTAATAATATATAACGGCGTCGCAATACATCTTATCTCTAAGACTTACATTATTTAACGCATTATTAGCAAAACTTGGCTGCTACGCTTGGACGGGAATTTATCTAAAATAGAGCTTACTTTTAAAGATTATTGGCGGTCAACCAAAACGCTTTTTAACACCATCCAAAATTTAAGCGTTTGTAAAGGGGTAGACTCGGATAATAATTCAATTTTTAAGTTTCAGCAGTTTGTCCCTAAGGGAGCTAATATTAATTGTCTTATGTTCTCTAGAGACCGTAGTGGAACGGATATATAAATCAAAATGGGCAATAATAAGAAGCTAAAGGATATAGTCGCTATAGCATACGCCTCTCCTACCATTACGGCCTACGCTAAAGTGAAGGTGGTTATTAGTTACCAGTAATAAACTCAATTCTCACATACTTAAAACTTATACCTATTTTGTACTTATATGTGACCTAACTTATATACAAGGAGGTAGCAGCCAAGGTCTATAATAATATAGTGTTAAACAAAGCAAATAATAAGAGGAAGGCACTAAGATAAGGACGGAAACAACCTAACAGTGCTAATTTTATAAATTTTTACATCATTGCCATGCAATATGTTAACTTTAGAATATGCCTATATTTTATATACTTCTGAAACTCTCATTTTAATTAACATTCGCGTTTAATTCGGCTAGGGGTGTGGGTGGCTTACATTAGCGTAGTGACACTATTAGAAATTGCATAAAGGGTGAAAATTTCAGCGCGTAAATTGAAATAGCGTTTAAGTCCAGCAGGTATAAAGAGGTTTATCCTCCCTAGCATTTTAATACCAGTATAGCTTCCTCTTTGAAAACCCTCCTCTTTATATAACTATACGCAAGCATACAGCTCTACTTACCACAATAAATCTGCCAACATCTTCCACATTTTATTTGACAGAAAAAGACCGCGAATATCTAGATATATTACTAACCTTAGTTGATCAGCTCCTAAACCTTTAAGAAAAACTATCTAAAGCCAACACATTATGCTATCTAAATAATGGTCAGTCTGGGCCAAACTATTCAAATCACACAAACCAAGGGGTGGAAATTTTGGAAAAGATTTTCCAGTATTAACTAGCAGCTTGTTGCTATTCCTTACAGACTTGGGGCTTATTAACATTTCCATCTCTAACAATAAACATTACTGGCCCTCTAAATATTAAGATTATTTAGGACGAGAATATAAGGGTAAGTGATTATTAGGTTTCTGCTAGCGGGAAGAAGTATATAGCCACGCATAATAGTATGGATGAGACTAATGCGGATAACGAGAGCATAGGGGGTAAATCTAACCGAATTTTTTGTGAGGAGCTCCAGAAGGAACTTAATAAGTTAAAATTTAAGGGATAAACCCTTAAGGACGAATCTAGTGGTAACTACTAGAGATTTTCCAGCTTTTAGTTACAAGCGTTAGCCATATTCATTCGCTAGTTTATCTATATTCTTGTTTTCCGCTTTGCTAGTCTAGTTTAAGCATATATATTTAAGATGTTTAATATTACGACTTACACTAAGTAACATTAAGCACTAAAAATAAACACTTAATTAAGTATATTACGGACGTTTCCTTTTAGGATAACCTTAATTGTATTAATAAGACGTTGCGTATAAGAGCCTCTACGCAAACGTTTTGTAGGCAAAGTTCGGTAAAACATTAACCTCGCTTAGCATATAATTAATATAACTTAATTTTTCTTAATAAGCACATAAGGAATAAATCTGCGCCTTACTTATATAGTAGTATCTTTTCCCCTATAAATATTGCAAATATCGCTCTATAGAATTATAGATAACCCTCTGCTTATTAGCATAGCTCTATATCACGGAGTGAGTACAAGCGACGATAATATATAGCAAAGTAGATATTATTAAGCTATATATAAGGACTATAACGGTGTTAAAACGCGTTACCTGGAAATTCTGCTATATTCTACCAGTACCCTATTGGCTTGCTTACCACTAGTGCCTTAGCGACCCTATATATCTCACCAGTTACTAATAGTCTTCTTCTCCTTCTTCTCCTTAGCTTAGTATTCTTATATAGTAGCAATCTACAAGCTTCGGTTCAGAAGCAATTATACGAGCCCATTATAAGGACTGTATAATGAAGTCAAGGCGTTGCGTAAGGAAAGAAGGTAAGGAAACAGGAAGAAAGGGTATAATATATAACATTAACTTGGTTGCTTGGTTAATACATATATAGGGCAGAATAGGATTTGGGTAATAGTCCTAATAGAACTTGGTAGGATTTGGCGGACTTGGCAGAATATAGCAGAATGCGGCAGATTGCCGTAGATTGCGGCAAATTGCGGTTTCGTGGTCGGTCTCTACTTGCTAGGTTAGTAGAAACAGGTGGACGTGTATAAGGTATTACAGGGGTATCCTATAACACTCTATAAGAGCTCTAGGCACGCAGTAAATATTTAAAGAATAGTTAAGGGCTCTATTATTAATACGCCAGAAATGCTCTTAAATTCCATTATAGTTATAAAACCATTTATATATAA
>Ga0307507_10000210_pt1 | contig 110754 bp, 27 predicted proteins | sample 7_EM_MG_FD_207223 | JGI IMG/M metagenome (GOLD analysis project Ga0307507, IMG submission 207223) | Populus trichocarpa ectomycorrhiza microbial communities from riparian zone in the Pacific Northwest, United States - 7_EM | ecosystem: Host-associated > Plants > Roots > Unclassified | place... | reverse complement strand
GCTAGGTGGCTGCCAGCACGGTGCACAGCCCACCAAGGAACCCAGAAAATCACGATATATTCACTACTTATTTTTATAAGGCCCTCGCCGTACTACAATTCCGTTGGCCTTATTGTAGGCCTTTATGACTTTACGTGCATCTATCTCTTTGCGCTTCTGGGCCTTAATTACCTTATTGGCAGCCCTTTTCTTAAGCTTCTTTAGCTTCTCTCGTGCATCCTGCAACACTAAGAGTTCAGAATTCTCTACAGCATTGCGCCCATCTTGTATATAAAGTACGCCTCCCGTTTGAAGTGACTGCCGAGCATCCTTTTGCATATCCTTACGCTTCTGCGCTGCAGCAGTAGTGCGTAATAAGTCTCTATGTGCAGCCTTAGCTGCAACCGCAATTGCTAGGCTACCACGTATAAACTTTTCGTGCAGGATATACCACGTATCCTCGTCCTCCTCCTAATCTAGCAGATCAGCTAGTACTGCAAGCGTACACGCACAAGCTGGTGTCTCTAGAAGGTGATTTTCTATAGAACCTACATCTACAGGCGTTGTTGCCCGTGGTAATGGCATTTGAATTTGGCTAAGTACAACGGCGGGATTAAAAGGAATTAGCCCTGATTTTGCCCAGGCGCTTAGGACTATGCTTCTCTTAAATATATCAAGGCGAACTTTGTGTAGAGCTTGTAGAAACTCCATCTTGTTAAAATCTATACAGCTATTTCGAAAGGCCCTAGCTACAGCTTGCCCGTACCAGTGCTTATACGGCTGGAAAACTACAACATCAAGAGGCTGACAGATATGCGTTGTATGCGGAATTGTAGCGAATAAGACAATTAAATGGTCATCGCAGAACTGTATAAATTGCCTAGTAAAATGGCTGGTGTGGCCATCTAGGATAAGGAGTCGATTTTTGCTAATTTGGCGCTTCTTAGACCACTGTTCGAAGTAAATAGCCCACTTTAACAGTAGCTGATCGTTAATATATGCAGTGTCGCTTACTCCTAGTAAGTAATTGCCTGGCAGCTTATCTGTTCGTATACACCAGCGCTTTTGTATGGTTTTACCTACTAGGATAATAAGCGGAGGCCCTACGGCTCTATCACCAGAAATTACTTCTGCGACCGTAGCTGATTCGCGGCTGGTATCCTTTGCAGCAGTAATTCGAAAGGCCTTTAAAGCTATAATTACCTTCTCTTTCTTGCCTGCGCCTAGGCGTATACCCGTTTCATTATAATTGTATATGTCTCCCACCATAATTTCATAAAGCCCCACCACGCGATTATAGTCCTCGTACCAGCGCGATAGCGCTATTGGGTCTTCTGCCGCCTGTCTTTCCAGCTCCTTAGGATTCTTAGTACGTAGACTAAATTTAGGGTGGCGCTTAAGGAATCTGTTGGTCCAATAGCTGCCACAGAGAGGTGGTTCTCCTGGGCCGGTGTGACGCGATCTAAGTATACAATTACACTCCCACTTAAGCTCTTGGACTGTTGCACGCGTTCTAAGCACGTCACGGCGATGCAGCCATATTAGAAGGCCCTTCTCCTCGTGTGGAGTAAGTAGTAGGTTATAAGCTGGTAGTCCAGGCTGTGCAGGGAGTCCATTGACACGATTCTTAACGCGGTCGTATTTGGCACAGAAATGGCGCGCAGCAGCAGCAATAGAAGGAAACTCATTGGCTGTATAGGCAGCAAAGGCCTTTTGGACCTTAGCCTCATCTTTAAGAGGATTAGAAGTCATGGTTGTAGATAATTATTACGGTTTAAAGTTCAAAGTTGTTTTCTGGGTTCCTTGGTGGGCTGTGCACCGTGCTGGCAGCCACCTAGCTAGCGAGGTGGTGTTGGTTGAGTTTACGAAACCAAAACGTCACGGGTATTTGCTAACTAAAACAGGTTTATAGAAAGATTAATATAGATATTTAGAGACCTGGAGGTAATAACTACAGCAGAGAGAAAGCTGTAGAACTTAGTATAACGCACTTTAGTAATTAAGTATATAATATAGTTTTAGATACTTGTAATATAGGTTAAGTGGAACAATAGGGCGCTTATAGCATAGTATAAGCAAGGACTTAAGGCGAAAGTCTAGGACGTAATTATCCTAATGGAAGATGCGGAAAGTCTAAGAGACTTAATAGATTAATTAATAAAGATTAATAATAGGATCTATTAAAGGGAACAAGCTAAAAAAGGGCAAGATAGAGTTCTATAGTTGTATAAGGCGCAAAGTACGCATTAATAGATATAGAGTTAGAAACTATAGAACGGTGGGCTAGAGCTAATGGACTTAAGCAGTACTAAAGAATCTAGAAGATGGAATAAGAAACTATAGAAACCTAGAGGTTAAGGATTAAGTAATTATAAGACTAAGGAGCAGAGGTTAAGGATTAAGTAATTATAAGACTAAGGAGCAGAGGCTAAACCAGGGATCTTAGTAGCAGAAGATATTTAGGCGGACTCCATAATAAGAAAAATAGTTTAAAAAAGAAGCTTATATAAATTGTAGAAAATAGGGTTATTTTGCTAGAGACTATAGAGGTAGTTAGAGTAACTACGCGGTAAAGGGCACTAGGTTATTAGAGTATAATAAAGCGGATATAAGTGTATTACGCGGGACTAAGGAATGTTTGATTAAATATTTTGCATTTTGTTATAACAACGCATGCTAAATTTATGAGGACGCTAAGTATGGCGTAAGCTATTGGCCATAAGAGCTAGAGTTAAGAGGACTTAAAGGAACTAGAGAGTTAGATAAAGAATAAAATCAACTCTATAAGCTAGATTAAGATGTTATAGTAACATATAGATAAAGATTAGCAATAATAATAATAGAGTTGGAGTACTTATTAATTAATAGCGATAAGGGAGAAATAGAGGCTAACTAGGGGTACTTAAACCTTAATGACGTAATAGAAGTAGAGACTAAGACTACTATAAAACGCGGTTTAGTAGCAGATATTATAACACCGTTGGATACAGCATCTATTACTTTATAAGATGGAAGGAGTAATATCTAAAGGGGATTAAGCAAGCAGACGACTGCTAGTGCTAGCTTACTACTTAATAAAGGTAAAAGGCTAAAGGCTTAAGACTCTTAAGATAAGATACAAGACGCTTAAGATTCTTAAGATAAAATAAGATATACCTAAGAACCCATAACGGACGAAAACCAATAGGAAAGGGTAGCAGTTTAATTTAGCGACACACAAATAAGCATAGGACGTAAGTTTAAAAATTATAAGTTTGGGGAATAAATAAGAACGTTAGTTCTAGGTAAATGCGGTGTTTAGCCTAAAGATTAGAAAGTTAATACAGAGATTAAGAAACAAGATAACTTTAAGGATTTAACTACAAGATATAGAAAGCAAGAAACTATGGATAAGTTTAGGTAAAGAATTATTGCATAGCAATAGTAAAAGCTAGATAAGAGATTAGCTATACTAGGATATATAAGGGACAGAGCACCTATATAAAGAATTACTAATAGGCCTAAGGTATGGACGCCTAGAGTAAAGTAGTTAGATAAACTGGAATAAGAAAAGGATTTAGGAATCCTAACTAGGTTTAAAGAAAGACATACTAAAGGTTATTATAACGCGGTAATAATAAGGTACTTTTTAACAGATAGGCTATATACACTAAACCAGTTATATAAAAAGTGGTATAGGTAATGACACAGTAATAAATAGAAAGGTTTTTATATGTGGCTAAACAAAAAAGTTATCTAAGACTAACCTATTATAGAGAAACGCATAAATCATATTAAAGGAGCGTTAATTATAACATTAAGGAACCTAAAAGAGGGATTTAAGGACTAGAGAAGTAAGTAATAAATCTTAGTACCCACAAATAAAAGACTAACAGTTAGGTTGGCCAGATAGAGGTTTAAATTTAAAGTTAGAGATAAACCAAGAGTTAACCTAAGTCACTTAGCGTATTATACACTATTATAGATAGCTTATGTGGATAATATATATAATATGCATAGAGCAGTAAAAGATAAAAACTAGAAGTACCTAACTAGAATATATTAGGTACTAGAGGAAAAAAAGTATAGAGACGCTAAGTATATATATATATAGCACCTAGTGGAAGTATAGAGTTAAGAAGATCTAATACTTTAACTAGGAAGATTCCTTATAATAGAATACCTAGATAAATAACAATAGTGGAAATGCCTAGAGAATACTTATCTATAGTATATAGAGGAAAAGAAATGAACTAAGTACTAGCTAAAAGAGGACTAGGTATAGACAAGATCTAGCAGCTAATAATTAGGAAAAGGGGAGGCCTATAGAACCAGAGGGAGCCAGTAGTAAAGCCTTAAACCCTTAAAGAAATTTAAGGTTAATACCTAAATTTACAAATTAAGTAGTAGGATTAGTATAACAGAACCTTGTAGTAGGAACTACGGTAGGTCCTATTATTGGGCTGGGTATATAGGTAAGAACAAATTAACAACGTAATAACAACTAGTGGAGTGGTTGCCTAACAGATTAACTCTAATTGTATTCTAAAATTCACTATAAGGAGAGAACTATCTACAGTAGGGACTGAGGTCCTTTAAATACACAACCATACTCCTAAGAAATCCTCTCTTGTACGTAAGGTATGTAAGGTATATAAGGTATATAACAGACCTTATAGACCTTATAGACCTTATAGAGCATGTTATATGACCTTGGTTACTATTTCTTGTTATATAGCTCTACTGGCTCCATCCTAGACCATGCCTATATTAACTAACTAGCTTCCGCCAACTCTTCTCCAAGTAGTTATAACATCGTACTTAAAGCGTTTGTAACACTATCTCCCTCCTCTTTATTTTCGTCCTTAAAGATTCCTAACATCTCTAAGTTGTCTACTAGAGGTATAATGTCCGTCTAATTAATCTGGTTAATATTCTTACTTATTATACCTAAAGTATCTTCTTCTTCTTTATTCCAATGACGTGCCCGTACTATAGCTGCCATACTATTGCTTAGTGAAGTTATGCTATCTCCATGTTCTCGTTATGCGAAAGAGGGGTTAGTGTGTGTTATATTAGTAAGTCCTTTATCCTAGCAACCCTCTTTCTGTTTAGAGTATACTAAGTTAAACGTTTAATTGCTATACGACGTTTATTTGGTTTCTAACGCTAAATATACGCGTCTTATAACTCTTAATAATCTTTAAGTTCCCTAAGTAACTTGTTATAGGGTCTTGTATTTAATCTACCACTGCGAAACTTAATGGTAAGCTCTTAAGCGCCTTAAATAAACTTTGTTGTTTATGGAAAGCAGAGTAGGAGGCTGTAGCTACTTAATAGCGTACCCTTAAAGCCCGTCTATTGGCCTTTGCCCGTCTTCTTTATCTTAAGAAAGTGCGTAAGAAGGTCCGTTCTAAGGAATAGAGGCTTATTTAATAGGGTCTTAATAAGCTAGGTAATAAAAGGACTAGCTCTCCTCCTGTGAGGGAAATAACTTCAAGTAGCTTAGCAATTGCTCCTCTTAGGTCCCCCTTAGGTAACTTGTTTTTTAGCGATCCTTTTTTAACGCTCCCTAACTTACTTTCTTCTAATACTCCTTTACCTTTCCCATAGCGTTTTTTAGGTTGCTTAGTAGTTCCTAGGTAGTCTCACTATAGCCTATTTACTTTACTTTATACCATATTTTATTATCTATATCCTCGTAACTGATAATCTTTAAAACTTACTATTTGTCTTCCTCTTGTCCTCTATACGTGTCTGCCTTATAGACTAATAGCTTAATATTCCCATGTGCTAGCTCTAGCATTGCGATATATTATATAGGGTAGATCTTTATTTTGGCTGGTAGGTTTAACTTATATATAACTAATAAAATCCTTTGCTTAATTTTGAAAGGTCCTAGTCTAATATAGTCTAACTTCTTGCTTGGTTGTTAACTCTTAAAATTTTTATATAGTAGCTATACTTTATCTCCCTCCTTAAGATCTGGTCCCTTAGATCTCTTAGCATTATAGTACCTTTTTATTTATTTTTGTACTAGTTTAGCTGTTTCTTTAAGGTCTTTATAAAGATTTATTAACATCTCCATTCTTTATTTAGCTATACTACTCGTCTTTTTTGCTTAATATGGCGATAACAACGTTCTTGGTTTATATCCATAATTCGCCTTAAATAGTAATGTCCCCATTCCTTCTTGTGGTGTTGCATTATATATAAACTATATAACTGGTAATAACAATACCTAATTATTCTATACGTGATTGATATAATGCCTTAGATACTATTTTAGTATCTAGTTTAGTCTTTCCATTTGTCCATCTATCTGCGGATAATATGCTATAGATATTACTGCGCAAACTCCTTATTCTGCTAGAAACACTTCCTAAAATGCTACTATAAATCTTGGATCTCTGTCTGATATGATCTTGTTTAGTGCTCTATATCTTACAAATACTTCCTTTATATAGATTCTAGCGACATTTTCTACTAATATCTCTTTAGTGCATGCTATAAAGTATCCCTACTTTATTAGCTTATCCACTATTACTAAGATCGCGTTATAATCTTATCCTATAATAGAATCTCTTAACTTTAGTAACTTAATAATAAAGTTCTATAATATAACTTCCTATAGTCTTCCTGGTATTTTAATAGGTTATAGCCCTCCGTACGGCTTATACCTTATTAGTTTATTTCTTTAGCAATTTAGATATTCCCTTATAACTTATCTTGCTAGCCCCTAAATTCCTTAAATAATGTACTCCTTTTAAAGCCTTAACACTAGTCCTGTAGCTCCGTTATATCCTTATATTATTCCCTTATAGAATTCCTTAATAAACTCTTCTGTAATAGACTTAGGCACATATATTACTTCTCTATTTTTATATTACTCTAAGTCTAGATTCTCTGCCTATGCTTTTTAGATCTTCTGTATCTAATTACTCTCTAGTAATTTATAGATTTAGCTTTCCTTAGTTACTATAATCTTTAGATAATTATACCTAATTAATCCATCTTAATCCTTTTATAATAAAGCTCCTAATAGCTTCTTATTACTTTATAGTTTAGCCTTTCTACTTAGAGCGTCTGCTTATGCATTGTCTATACCCTTAGTATACTGAATTTTGAAATAGTATTCTATAAGCATTTCCGCCTATCTAACCTATCTTTAGTTAAGTTCCTTTATTATTAGGAATCCTATAAGGTTCTTATAGTCCGTCTTAACTATAAATGGTTTCTCTGTGCCTTATAAGAATGCTCTCTATTCCCTAAGTGCTATAACTATACCTAACAACTCCTTATTATAGATGTTATAGTTTAACTTTAGTAGTGTTATTTTCCAACTATAGTACGCTACTGGATGCCATGCGTCCTAATGCTTTTATAGCAAATATGCTCCTAGTATAAAGTCTAATACGTCTGTCTTAACAACTATCTCTAACTTTAGTTAATAGATTTTAAGGATTAGTTCTTAGGTAAACAGCTCTTTAAGTTCCTAAAATAGCTCTCTCTATTTACTACCCTAAACCCACAGTTCCTCTTTCTTTATTAGCCTTATAAATGGCTTAATACTTTTTAACCACTAGGCTATAAACCTCCTATAGTAGTTACAAAACCCTAGAAACGATCTTAACTATATAATATTCTCTAGTTCTTGCCAACTCACTATAGCTTTGACTTTCTTTGGGTCCATACTGATTTTTCCTAGTTTAATAACAAATCCTATAAAATCGGTTTTTTTTATAAAGAACTCATATTTCTTAATTGCTACTAGCATCTATTCTTCCTGTAGTCTTTTTAAGACCCACTTAATATGTTCTCTATATTCTTCCTTATTCTCTAAGTAGATAATAATGTTATTAAGGTATACCATAATAAACTCATCTAGGTGTTCTCCTAACATATTATTAATTTGCTTCTAGAACATTACTAGTGCATTTATAAGCCCAAATTGCATAACTAATAGTTTATATAGTCCTTCCTTTGACCTAAAAGCTGCCTTCTATTTATCTCCTTCTTTAATCCTAATCTAATAGTACGCCTATCTCAGATCTATCTTTATAAAGATTTTTGCATTACCTATCCTGTCTTAGATTTCGCTAATTAAGGGTAAAGGATACCTATCCTTCCTAGTAATACTGTTTAACTGTCTATAGTCTATACACATCCTAAGTTTTCCGTTTTTCTTTAGAATAAATAGTACTAGATATCCTACTAATAACTATAATGGTTTAATATATCCCTTATATAAGTTCTCCTAGACAAACTCTTTAAGCGCTACTAACTCTGTTTTAGTAAGATTATAGATTAGAAAGAACCTTAGACTTATTTGTAACAGTGCAAGTATGGGAGAATTGAGTGAGCGACTTGATTCTAAATCTATGGAAATTAGGTGGTATATATACATAAAAGGTGTAGACAATAAGGGGTAATAGATTGAGTTATTTGACCGAGTTAGTGACCGAGTCGGTGAGCGAGTCAATATGCAGGCGAGTCAGATTGGCATTCTGGCGGTGTATGGGTAGTCGGTTACATTATTCCCTCTTCTAACTCTATTTTATGGTTCTATACTGCATGCTCTAACAGCTTTTCACTTTCTAGTAACCATAACTTTTTACCATACTTATGGTATCTCTTTGGTATATAACTTAAGCTTTGCTTAGTCTCTTCATATATCGCTCCAACTTAGTACTATACCAACTTGGTTTGCTGTCGCACTTTACGCCGTTAAGTATCCTTAATATTAACCTAACCTATAACCCAATTGATCTTTAGATTATACTCCTATAACTAAGGCATTCCTAGTATTACCTCATCCTATTTTAATGGTAGGATATTAAAAGACATTCTAACTGGTCTTCCTTCAATAGTTAACTAAATAGGTCCTATTTTAAGATTAATAATACCTCCTTTATAGGCTATCTGGTCTCCTAAAATTATTATAAGTAGATACAGGTATTCCTTCTATCTATATAGTAACCCCATCCTTTTTACTGCCTTTGGTAATATGTGGTTCCTAGTTGCTTTACTGTCTACTAATACTTTAAACTGCTAATCTTGCCACTTAGCTTATAAATTTAGGTATCGCCCTTAAATTCCTTTAAGGGTCTAAGGCTCTAACACTAGTTCCCTCTGGTCCTATACACCTCCCCTTTTCCTAACTATTAGCTGCTAGATCCTACCTATACTTAGTCTAACTTAGGCTAATACTTAGTTCATTTCTTTTCCTCTATATGCTATAGACAAGTGTTCTCTAGGCACTCCCACTACTATCATCCCTCTAGGCATTCTTCCGTAAGGAATCTTCCTAGTTAAAGTGTTAAGTCCCCTTAACCTTATACTTCTACTAGGTGCCATCTATATATATACTTAGTATTCCTAAACCGTTTTTTCTCTAGTACCTAATATATCCTTACTAAATACTTCTGGTTCTTGTCTTTTGGTGCTCTATATATGTTATATATATTATCCATATAAGCTATCCATAATAGTATATAATATGCTGCATGTTTTAGGTTAACTCTTAGTTTATCTTTGTCCTTAAGTTTAAACCTATACTTAGTTAACCTAACCACTAGTATCTCTACTGCGGGTACTAAGATTTATTGCTTACTTCTTTAGTCCCTAGATCCTTCTTCTAGGTTCCTTAACATTATAATTAATACTCCTTTAATGTGACTTATACGTTTCTCTATAATAGGTTGGTCTTAGATAACTTTTTCATTTAGCTATATATAGAAATCTACCTATTTGTTATTGTGTTATTACCTATACTACTTTCCATATAACTGGTTTAGTATATATAGTCTATCTGTTAGAAAGTACCTTGTTATTACTATATTATAACATTCTTTAGTATATCTTTCTTTAAACCTAGTTAGGATATCTAAATCCTCTTCTTGTTCTAGTTCATCCAACTATTTTACCCTAGGTGTCCCTATACTTAGCCTATTAGTAACTCTTTGTACAGGTGCTCTATCCCTTATATAACCTAGTATAGCTAACCTCTTGTCTAGCTTTTACTCTTATTATATAATAATTCTTGTCCTAAACTTATCTATAGTTTCTTGTTTTCTACGTCTTATAGCTAGATCTTTATAGTTATCTTACTTTTTAATCCTAGTATTAACTGTTTAATCTTTAGGCTAAATACTATGTTTACCTAGGATTACTAACGTTCTTATTTGTTCCCCAAACTTATAGTTTTTAAACTTGCATCCTATACTTATTTATTTACTACTAAACTAAGTTACTACTCTTTCCCATTGGTTTTTATCCATTATGGGTCCTTGGGTATATCTTATCTTATCTTAAGAATTTTAAGCCTATAGCCTTTTACCTTTATTAAGTAATAAGCTAGCACTAGTAGTTATCTACTTGCTTAGTTTCTTCTAAATATTGCTCCTATTATCTTATAAAGTAATAGAAATTATATCTAATAGTATTATAATATCCATTACTAAACCCTATTCTATAATAGTCTTAGTTTCTACTTCTGTTTTAACTTCTCTAAGGTTTATATGCTCCTAGTAAGCTACCTTTATTACCTTATTATTGGTAAATGCTTTACCTATATCAAATTCATTATCCTTAATGTCCGATTTATAAGCTAGTTTATTAGTTCCTCTAAACTTAGATAATAATAGCTCCTATAGCCAATAGCTTGCGCCATACTTAGTGTCCTTATAAATTTGGCATGCGTTGTTGTAACAATATACAAAACTGTTAATTAAACATTCTTTTATTCCTTATAGTGCACTATTATCCCTCTATACATATATACTATCTGCTAGCCTAGTTCCCTTTACTATATAGTTACTCTAACCACCTCTGCAGTCTCTAGCAAAATAACCTTATTTTCTATAATTTATACAAGCCCTATCTTTAAACCATTTTTCTTGATATAGAGTCCGCCTAAACGTCTTCTACTGCTAAGATCTCTAGTTTAGCCTCTGCTCCTAGGTTCTTTAATTACTTAATCCTTAACCTCTAGGTTTTTATAGTTTTCTTTCCCATCTTTAGGTTTCTTTAGTACCGCTTAGGTCTATTAGCTCTATGCCATTCTATAGTTTTTAACTCTATATCTGTTATTGCGTACTCTGCGCCTTATACAACTATAGAACTCTATCTTACCCTTTTTTGGCTTATTCCCTTTAATAGATCCTGTTATTAATCTTTATTAACTAATCTATTAACTCTCTTAGAGTATCCGTATCTTCCATTAGGATAATTATATCCTAGACTTTAGCCTTAAGTCCCTGTTTGTACTATACCATAAGCGCCCTATTATTCCACTCAACCTATATAGCTAGTGTTTAAAACTGTGTTATATACTTAATTGCTAAAGTGCGTTATACTAAGTTCTGCAGCTTTCGTTCTACTATAGTTATGGCCTCCAGGTCTCTAAATATCTATATTAGTTATTCTGCAAACCTATTCCAACTAGTAAATATATACCGCACATCCTGGTTAGTAGTTGTTATACCATTAGCCTATATTTCCGTAAGATACGGTTTAAACTACTTAAGTGCCCTCCTTATTAGGAACAATCCTATATAGGCTACTTAATCCAACAATATTGCTAACTTCGCTCCTTCCTACATTACCTTAAAGTGCATCTATATAAGAAATCCCTTAAGCTTCGACTTCTCTCCTAAGAACTGTTTAATTAAAGGTAGCTTAATTTTCGCTGCTTTAATTCCATTAATGCGTTCTTTAAGTATCCTATTATTGTCTTATAAGTAATTAACCATTTCCTATAACTGACCTCGCGTAACCACTTAAGAATCCCTATTATCTATACTGGTATCACCTAGCCCTAAGGTTATGGCTGCCGTCAATGTTATTGCGACTAGTGCTTTAGGTGGCATATTATTCGATCTTATTTAATACTATAACCTTAGTAGTAAATGTATAACGGAACCTTGTAGCAGGAACTACGGTAGGTCCTATTATTAGGCTAGGTATATAGGTAAGAACAAATTAACAACGTAATAACAACTAGTGGAGTGGTTGCCTAACAGATTAACTCTAATTGTATTCTAAGATTTACTACAAGGAGAGAACTATCTACAGTAGGGACTAAGGTCCTTTAAATATATAACCGTACTCCTAAGAAATCCTCTCTTGTACGTGAGGTACGTAAGGTACGTAAGGTACGTAACAGACCTTATAGACCTTATAGACCTTACAGAGCACGTTATATAACCTCGGTTACTATTCCTCGTCACGTAGCTCTACTAGCTCCATCCTGGACCGTGCCTATATTAACTAACTAGCTTCCGCCGACTCTTCTCCAAGTAGTCGTAACATTGTACTTAAAGTGTCTGTAACAATTAGCAGTTCAAAGCATTAGTAGACAGTAGAGTAATAAGAAGCTATATATTACTAACAGCAGTAAAAAGGATAGGGTTACTATATAGATAGAAGGAACACTTATATCTACTTATAATAATTTTAGGAGATCTAATAGCCTATAGGGGAGGTATTATTAATCTTAAAACAGGACCTATTTAGCTAACTATTAAAGAGAGACAAGTTAAGATGTCTTTTAATATCCTACCGTTAGGAAAGGATAAGGCGATACTAGAAATGCCTTAGTTATAAGAATACAATCCAAAGATTAATTAGGTTACAGGCTAGGTTAATATTAGGGATACTTAATAATATAAAATTCGACAGCAAACCAAGATAGTATAGTACTAAGTTAGAGTGATATACGAAGAGACTAAGTGAGGCTTAAGTTATGTACTAAAGAGATACAATAAGTATAGCAAAAGGTTATAGTTACCAGAAAGTAAAAAACTATTAGAGTATATAGCATGGGACTATAAAATAGAGTTAGAACTAGAAACTAGTCTAAAGTTCTTTTTAATCTATAAGCTTACTAAAACCGAGTTAGTGGCGCTTAAGGAGTTTATCCAGGAGAACTTATAAAAGGGATATATTAGACCATCGTAGTTATTAGCAAGATATCCAGTGTTATTTATCCTAAAGAAAAATAGAAAACTTAGGATATGCATTAACTATAGATAGTTAAATAGCATTACTAAAAAGAATAGGTATCCTTTACCCTTAATTAGCGAAATCTAGGATAGGATAGGTAATGTAAAGGTCTTTATAAAGATAGATCTAAGGTGGGCGTACTACCAGATTAGAATTAAGGAAGGAGATAAGTAGAAAGCAGCCTTTAGGTTAAAGAAAGGACTATATAAACCGTTAGCTATACAGTTTAGGCTTATAAACACATTAGTAACGTTTTAAAAACGAATTAATAGTGTATTAGGGGAACACCTTAATAAGTTTATTATAGTATATCTTAATAATATCATTATCTACTTAATAAGTAAGGAAGAACATGGAGAATATATTAAGTAGGTCTTAAAGAGACTATAAAAAGAAAAGATGCTAGTAGCAATTAAGAAATGCAAGTTCTTTACCAGGAAGACCAATTTTATTAAATTTATTATTAAACTAGGAAAAATCAGTATAGACCTAAAGAAAGTTAAAGCTATAGTGAGTTAGTAAGAACTAGAGAACGTTACATAGTTAAGATTATTTTTAGGGTTTTATAACTACTATAGAAGGTTTATAGCATAGTAGTTAAAAAGTATTAAGCTATTTATAAGACTAATAAAAAAGAAGGAACTATAGATATAGGGTAATAAGTAAAAGAAGTTGTTTAAGAAACTTAAGGAGTTATTTACCTAAGATCTAATCCTTAAGATCTACTAGCCGAAGTTAGAAATGGGTATAGAAATAGATATATTAAACTTTATATTGGGAGCGTATTTACTATAGAAGCATTTAGATACATAGCATCTAGTAGTATATTATAGTTAGAAGATAACACCACTAGAGTTAAACTACAATATCTATAATAAGGAGTTGCTAGGTATAGTTACAGTACTTAAAGAATAGAAAGCATTCTTATAAGGTATAGAAAAACTATTTATAGTTAAAATAGACTATAAGAACCTAACAGGGTTCCTAACAATAAAGGAACTAAACTAAAGATAGGTTAAATGGGTAGAAATGCTTACAGAATATTATTTTAAGATTTAGTATACTAAGGGTACAGATAATACACAAGTAGACGCTCTAAGTAAAAAAGCTAAACTATAAAATAAAGAAAAGCTGTTAGGGGCTTTACTATAACAGGATTAAGATAAAATGATTAGGTATAATTATTTAAAGATTATAGCGACTAGAGAAGGTTAAGCTTACAAATTACTAGAGAGTGATTAGATATAAAGAATCTAAGAGGTATAGGCAGAGGATCTAGACTTAGAGTAGTATAAGAATAGGAAAGCGACCTATATTCCAAGATTAGTAGTAGAAGAGTTTATAAAAGAGTTTTATAAAGGAATGATATCAGGACACAACGGAGCTATAGGTTTAGTATTAAGACTTTAAAAGGAGTATATTATTTAAGGAATCTAGGGACTAGCAAGATAAGTTACTAAAGAATATCTAGATTATTAGAGAAATAAACTAATAAGGAATAAGCCGTATAAAGGGCTATAACCTATTAAAATACCAGAGAGACTATGGGAAGTTATATTATAGGACTTTATTATAAAGTTACTAAAGTTAAAAGATCCTATTACTGGATAAGAACATAATATAATCTTAATAATAGTAAATAAGCTAATAAAGTGGGCATACTTTATAGTATATATAGAAGAAATATCCGCAGAAGATATAGCTAGAATCTATATTAAGGAAGTATTTATAAAATATAGGGCACTAATAAAAATTATATTAGATAGAGATCTAAAATTCATAGTAGTATTTTAAAAAGTGTTCTTAGTAGAATAAGGGGTTTAAGTAGTAATGTTAACTGTATATTACTTATAAACAGATGGTTAAACGGAAAGACTAAACTAGACACCGGAATAGTATCTAAGGTACTATGTTAATTACATATAAAATAATTGGGTATTATTGTTACTAGTTATATAGTTTATATATAATATGACACTATAGGAAGGGATAGGTATATTACCTTTTAAGGCGAATTACGAATATAAGCTAAGAATATTATTATTGCTATAATAAGTAAAGAAGATAAGTAGTACAGCTAAAGAAAGAATGGAGACATTAATAAATCTTTATAATTACCTTAAGGAAACAGCTAAACTAGTACAGATAAGGATGAAAAGGTACTATAATACTAAGAGATCTAAGGGACCAGATCTTAAGGAGGGGGATAAAGTATAACTACTATATAAAAATTTCAAGAGTTAACGACTAAGTAAGAAGTTGGACTATATTAGACTAGGACCATTTATAATTAAAATAAGAGTTTTAGAAGTTATATACAAGTTAGACTTACTAGAGAAAATAAAAGTCTACCCTATATAGTATATCGTAATACTAAAGCCAGTATACAGGAATATTAAGCCACTAGTCTATAAGGCAGATATATATAGAGGATAGGAAGAAGATAAATGGCAAGTTTTAAAGATTATTAGTTATAAGGACATTAATAATAAAACGTGGTATAAAATAAAGTAGATAGGCTATAATAAGACTACCTAGGAGCTACTAGACAACTTAAAAAATGCTATAAGAAAGGTATAGGAGTATTAGAAAAAAACAGGTTAAGTAGTATTGATAAAGAAGGACTATAAAAGAACGAGTTGCCTAAGGGGGACCTAAGAGGAGCACCTACCAACGTATTTGGAGTTATTTCCCTTACTATTAGAGGAGAATCCGTTCTTTTGTTACTAAGTTCCTAAAGACCTTATTTTATAAGTTTCCACTCCTTAAAACGCACCTTCTTATACACCTTCTTAAGACAAATTAACTAAGCGGACGCAGCCAGTTAAGAGTTAAGAGTACGTTATTAAGTAGTAGTAGCCTCTTGCTTAGCGTCACGGGAACAGTAAAGTTCAGCTAACGCTACTAAGAGCTCGTCGTTAAGTTTTGTAGTAGTAGATTAAACTTAGGACCCTAGCAGCAATTAATAAGGGTACTTAAAGACTATTAAGAGTAATAGGACGTGTATGCTTAGCGTTAAATATAGAGCGAACGTTGTAAGATAATTAAATGTTTGCTTTAGTACACTCTAAGCAGGAAGAGGGTTGCTAAGATAAGGGACTTGCCAACGTAACATAAACTAACCCCTCTTTCGCGTATTAAGAATATGGAAATAGTATTACCTTACTAAGGGATAGTATTGCGGCAATAGTATAAGACTAATAAACTGTAGAAGAGGAAGAGGAAGCTTTAGGTATAATAAGTAATAATATTAACTAAATTAATTAGACGGACATTACACCTCTAATAGACAACTTAGAGATGTTAGGAATCTTCAAGAACAAAGATAAAGGGAAGGGAGATATCAGATAATTCATATAGAGGGGTTCATTAATGCAATAGGTTGATTGATTAATGATCTTGATTTAATCGTTAATTAATGTCTTTTAATGGTTGACCTAGGGCCCCTGGAGCTCTGAAGAGATTTACAATGCACGTGCCCCATGCACGTGACTCGTGCACGTGTCCCACGCCTTAGAGAATACGGATTATCTAACACACCCCCTTAGCTTTAAGCTCTTTAAGGTCAAAGCTAACCACCTTCTCGTGCCCGTCAATGTATTAATTAAACCATAATCTTATCTAAATTCTTCCTTCTCGCCCTAACCTTCTCCCTTAGGTCCTCTAGTTGCTTCTCCTTATCCAGCCGCTCCTTAATATCCACTATTCCGATTATATTAACAAAGCTTTAAAACCTCTACTTGGGCAGGGCCTTTATAAGTCTATTAGCAATTATCTCCTTCGTCACTATCTATTAAAATTGTACTTATCTTATTACGTATTCCTAACATAGCCAGTGTTAATGGATGTTAACGTGTTAGAGCTTCATAATTAGCTTTACCGTGTCTTCTATAATTAGTTAGAGCGTCTAGGTGTTATTACATTTAATAATTAAGGGCTTATTTAGTTACTTTAAACATCCTACTGGTGAAGATAGCTTCTTTTGCTATCTAAGATAGGGCTAACAACTCGGCTTCTATACTCGACATAGTTACCATATCCTGCTTATTTGCTCTCTATGCAATCGGTCCTCCAAATAGCTTTATAATATATTCTTGCGAGCTCTTTCTATTAATGGAATTGTCCGCGAATAATGCATTACTAGCATAGATAAATAATTGCGCTTTACCTCTACCGTCTCCGTCATCTCGTCCTTTATCGCGTATTCCTTTGTCTCTCCCTCTACCGTTCGTTCCTTCCTTATCTCCTCTATAGTAGATTGCTCTGCTCCTTGTGCTATATAGGTACTGGTCTCTAATATAGCATTATAGAAGCTGCTTCTCTTGGTAGGGATATAGGACGGACTAGTAGGTCTATATTAGGGGACGGACGCGTTAGACGGATTGATTGGTGATTAGTAGGGAGGAGTTTAGATTCTGCCATAAGAGTGTCTAGAAGATACTCTTTTAAGATCTATCTTATACTAGTTAGCTATCTTCTTAATATAGGCTTCCTAGGATAGCCATAGGAGCCTCTAGCTATAATTATATAGCACATAGATTCCTAGGAACTATTTTAGCTTGCTAAGGGTACTTATCTAGTATTCCTTACTTAGCTCCTTAATTGCTTCTTAAGCTTTCTTCTTATCTATCTTTCAATAGCAGAAGACAATGTTATCAATAAATAATTTTATTAAGATTGTAATAGACAATCGCGTTGTCTGCATCTTTCTATATCGTCTCTAGGTCGAATTTTGCGGGAATGGCTATTAGGGTCCAGTATATCGTACTCGCCAATATAGTAGCTCTTATAGGTAGGTCTTAATAAGCTAAGAGTCTACTATCCCTTTATATACTTTTTCAATAATTATACCCCTTAAGCGTTCGGCGGTACCGTTCTAAGCTTAGGTATAGCGCTAAAGGCTCAAATATAATCCCTTAGCGCTTCCTTAAGGTCGTCCAGTCAACATGGAGGTTAAAATAGGGTTTATCAATATTCTAATCTAAGAACCTTTGTGAGACCTTATAGGTCCTAGATAACCTAGACGCAGATGCCGTAGTTATATATTACCTTTCGCATCTAGGCAAATGTCTCTTAACGATACTCTGCGCTTCTATTAGCGGCGTAGCAGTCAGCTTGTATTAAACGCTAATAGACTCCCTAGTCGGACGTATTTCAATAGTCTATTATCCATAACGTTCTTCCATTTAGCATAGGATTGTGTTATTCTTTATTATCCTAGTAGTACCCTTATTTTCAAAGTAGACGGAACAACACTAGATTTATATTAAAGTCTATACAAAAGGCAACGTCCTTAAGACGTAGGACTTCCTTACTTTCGTCTTGTTATTATTAAGCTTCGTCTTCTTATTTACGTCTAATTTTAGCAACTAGATTAGCAAGATCCTTATTCTATTCTACCTTCCTTAGTGCCTTTTTAATACAAGTATCTCCAATTATAACTCCTATAGGTCTCTTATCTTTAAATAAACACCAACAGTCCCAAAGGGAGTGTCCTCGTATTCCGTATGCTAGGCACTTAGGTATTAGCTTCTTGTAGGACATCTCCTCATCCACTAGTATCCCAGCTCTTTTTAAGCGGCTCTTGCGTACTAAGGCCTTTCCTCTTTATAAACCTTTAGTAGTATTAGAGTAATCCTCAATGGCTTACTCTATAAAGTCTATATTAAAGGTACTCCCTCTTATAGTAGCATTAGCTTGCTCTAAGGGTCTTTTAAGTCCTTCTTGCAGCCCCTTTGCTACTCTATAGTATTTGGAAGATCTCAACTTCTGCGGGTTATTTAACTCGGTAGTATACTTTATACAGTAGGCATTACTAAAAGGTTAAATAACGTCTGCCAAATCTTAAAGCCAGATTCTATCGGATATTTAAGGGATCTTATACTTCTCTCCTAGGGCTATTGCATGTTCCTATTAATCTAACCACTAATTTAATTTTGACAAGTGTTTAAACCCCTTAAGGGCTTCTATATATTAGTGTTATACCTTCTTCCTAATAAACAACAAGGTAGGTTCTATATTCTCTTTTAGCCGGAATAGCCATTTTTTAACAGTTAAGGAAGGGTTAAGCAGTAGCTTCTTTTAAGTTAATACTATAGACGTAATCTAGGTGCGGATCTGTTAAAGATAATCTTCCTATCTTAGGAAATACTTTATATCCTAGTTATAGTATCGTCTGCTATTCTCATACGCTCTCTATTAATTTTTCAAGAGCTATGCATATAAGGTTGCATTCTTATTAAAATCTATAACCTTTAGATAAGGTGGTTTTTTAAATAGACCTTCTTAAGGTGCTTCTATAGCTAGGTTAACGTAGGCCCAAATTTACTGATCCACAACAGCTCAGAGTTGCTATAGCTATTATTCCCAGTCTTCTGGCTTATTAAGGATGATTGTAGTTAACAAACTTAACGTCAGTGGAGTTATTTTAACTAATAGGCAAAGGAGGAATTAAGATAGTATTTTATTATTAGGATTGTCTTTATTATCAGGATCGTCCTTATTATCAGAATCGTCCTTTAACAATTAAGGTGGAATCTTATGGAATCTCGTGGAATCTCGTGGAATCTCGTGGAATCTCATCCTATAACAATTGAGGTAGGATTTCTATCAGAGTCTACGTCTTAACGATAAGGTAGAATTTCTTCAAACGATTAAGTAATAGCTAAATAGCTTCTTAAGTTGGCGGACCGGGCTTATAACTAACAGATAATTCATGTAGAGGGGTTTATTAATGCAATGGGTTAATTAATTGATAATCTTAACTTGATCGTTGATTAATGTCTTTTAATAGTTAACCTAGGGCCCCTAGGGCTCTGAAGAGATTTACAATGCACGTGCCCCGTGCACGTGACTCGTGTACGTGTCCCACGCCTTAGAGAATACAGATTATCTGACAGGAGATAGTGTTACGGACGCTTTAAGTATAATATTATAACTACTTAGAGAAGAGTTGGAAGAAGCTAGTTAGTTAATAAGGACATGGTCCAGAATGGATCTGGTAGAACTATATAATAAGGAATGGTAACTAAGGTTATGTAATGTAATCTGTGTAATCTGTGTGATCTATAAGATCTGGGATAGAGTAAGCAGAGTAGACAGAGTAGATAGAGTAAGGACTTTCTTAGGCGTATGGTTGTGTATTTAAAGGACCATAGTCCCTACCTAGATAGTTCCTTTCTTTATAGTGAATCTTAGAATACAATTAGAGTTAATCTATTGGGCAATTACTCCACACCAGTTGTTATCTTGTATTGTTATATTGTTGACTTTGTTTAAATATCTACATACCTAGCCCAATAACGAATCTACCGTAGTTCCTGCTATAAGGTTCCATTATATATAGCGCCTAGTCTATATATAATTAAGAAGTTAAACTAAGATAGGATATCTACCTAGCGTGCCTGCCGGGCTGTAAGGGCCTTAGTTATTATAAAGTATTCTAGGGCCTTATAATCTAAAACTACCTTAATGGGCTTAGGGGTCCCCTCTAGCTATATACATTAGTGCTAAAAGCTTAACTTTAAATATATTTTAGGCTAGGAAGATCTTAGCCTACTTTTATAGAAAGTAGATTATTATAAACCCATTTTAATTATTATAGATCTGTTAAATATAAGCCTATAACATATTAGCAAGCCAATTAGAACGTATTTATAATGTGTTTATTACCGTTTTAGGATTTTAATGCTTTTAATTAAACTTATATACTACCCCTACTAGTCCTTTTCCTTCTGGGTATAGAGTAAGCTTCTCTTTTTAAATTATTCTAGTAATCCAATCTATGGTAGTAAAGCTTATGTGGATCTGTGCTAAAGAAGCCTTTCTATACTGCTTATAAAACTATTTAAGGGCAGGACTTTAAAGAAACTTTCCTATAAAGATATTAGGTATTTATTCGCAATTAATTTAAAATATATTTACTAAGAGTAAGATCTGGATTACGTATTTAATAAACTAACTTAATTACCTTATTTAATATCTCTAGAGGCGGCTTATTTAGGGGGGGTGGTGTATAACTATATACCCTATATAAGGTAAGATGAATATAAGGAGTCTCTTTTAAGTCGTCTGGAACGAAAATATAAAAAGTAATCTTATAATCCTAATAGATAAGTTTCCCTAGTCCCTAGGGGTGGTTAATTCTTAGGAATATATTATAAATATATTATAAATATAATCAAAATACATTCTAAGCAGGTTATATTTTTTTCTTACCACAGTCTACCCTTCTATATAGATTTAACTTAATAACTCCGCATTTCTCTATTATATCGGCACCTATATTGCCTAGTTAAATAAAAGATATTAAATACGCAGTATCATATTTCTTATTTGCTGGTAATACTTTTTAGAAGTGCTTTAAATGTGTTTCTATAGTAGCCTATATATAGGTAAGAAATAAGTACCAAACGTTAGTAATATTCTAATATAATTAGTTCTAAACGTAATCTAATTAGGTTCTAAATATATTTAGATAAAATAATTACATATAGAGTATCTTTATTGCTTAATTATTAGTATATAAGCCTCTATTTAAGAGCTGCATATATTTCCAGCTTAAAATTATTTTTAAGCTGCTAAAAATAAGCTTGTATATATTAACTTAAGTACTAAATATATTTAGAACTAGTTCTATACCTATTTATATTATATTTACAAATATCCAGGTCGCTTTTATTTAGGGCTACCCGCTCTTTCTATATTTAACCCTACGTCTCTTTAGTAACTATAGTATGGCTTAAATATTATAACCAATTCTAAAGATATTTATAATATTTTACTCCTAAACAACGTATTATATATTTTTTACCTCCTATATTTAAGAGAGCGGATATTATAGGCTTAGGAGTATACACTTATCTAGTTCTATATTAGATCTAAACGCGTTATAAACTAGTTATAAATATAGTTAAGGTATATTTTAGATTTTTATTAACTTATCTATATAGCTTTTTATGCATCTATGCCTCTTAAGTTAATATGGTAAGTATAGCCTTTATTTAGCGTCTGTGGGTACTCTAAAAGACTTAAATTATTACAGACGCTTTAAGTACAATGTTATAACTACTTGGAGAAGAGTTGGCGGAAGCTAGTTAGTTAATACAGGCACGGTCTAGGATGGATCCAGTAGAACCATATGACAAGGAATAGTAACTAAGGTCACATGGTGTTAAACGTATTAACTGTGTTAAATGGAAGGGACGTTATGTTTAATACAGACAACACGTACCTTATGTATAAGAGAGGATTTCTTAGGAGTATGGTTGTGTATTTAAAGGACCTTAGTCCCTACCATAGATAGTTCTCTCCTTGTAGTAAATCTTAGAATATAATTAGAGTTAATCTATTAGGCAACCACTCCACCAGTTATTATTACGTTGTTGTGTTTATTGTACCTATATACCTAGCCTAATAATAGAACCCACCGTAGTCTAAGCTACAAGGTTCCGTTATATATTCACTACTAAGGTTACGGTATTGGAATAAACTTAAACAATATGCCACCAAAAGTAGTACCAGTTATAACGGCGTTGACGGGAGCCACAACCTTAGGGCCAGGTAATACTAGTATAGATAATAGGGATTCTTAAGTGGTTACGCAAGGTTAGTTCTAGGAAATAGTTAATTACTTATAAGACAATAATAGGATACTTAAAGAACGCATTAATGGAATTAGAGCGGTAAAGATTAAGTTACCTTTAATCAAACAATTCTTAGGAAAGAAGTTAAAGCTTAAGGGATTTTTTACGCAAATGCACTTTAAGGTAGTATAGGAAGGAGCGAAGTTAGCAATATTATTAGACTAAATAGCCTATACAGAATTGTTCCTAATAGGGAGGGCACTTAAGTGGTTTAAGCCATATCTTACGGAAATACAGGCCAATAGCATAATAACTACTAACCAGAATGTATGGTATATATTTGCCAATTAGAACAGGTTTGCAGAGCAACTAACGCAGATATTTAGAGACCCAGAGGCCATAACTACAGCAGAACAAAAGCTTCAGAACTTAGTACAACGCACTTTAGTAATTAAGTATATAACACAGTTTCAAACACTAGCTATATAGGTTAAGTGGAATAATAAGGCGCTTATAGTACAGTATAAATAGGGACTTAAGGCTAAAGTCTAGGACATAATTATCCTAATAGAAGATGCAGATACTTTAAGAGAGTTAATAAATTAGTTAATAAAGATTAATAATAGAATCTACTAAAGGGAATAAGCTAAAAGAGGGCAAGATAGAGTTCTATAGTTATATAAGGCGCAAAGTACGCAACGACAGACATAGAGTTAAAAACTATAGAATGGCGTAAAGCTAATAGACCTAAGTGGTACCAAAGAAACCTAAAGGTAGGGAAAGAACCATAGAAACCTAGAGGTTAAGGATTAAGTAATTAAAGGACCTAAGAGCAGAGGCTAAATTAGGGATCTTAATAGCAGAAGACGTTTAGGCGGACTCTATAGCAAGAAAGATGGTTTAAAGATAGAGCTTATATAAATTATAGAAAACAGGGTTATTTCGCCAGAGACTATAGAGGTGGTTAAAGTAACTACGCGGTAAAGGGAACTAGACTAGTAGACGGCACGTATATACAAAGGGATAATAGTGCACTGCAAGGAATAAAAGAATATTCAGTTAATAGTTTTGCGTATTATTATAACAACGCATGCCGAATTTATAAGGACGCTAAATATGGCGTAAGCTATTGGCCATAAGAGCTAGAGTTAAAAGGACTCTAAGGAACTAGAGAGTTAGACAAAGAATAAAATCGACTCTATAAGCTAGATTAAAATGTCACAATAATATATAGACAAAGATTAGTAGTAATAATAATAGAGTTAGAGTACTTATTAATTATTAGCGACAAGGATAAAAAGGAGGCTAACTAGGAGCACTTAAACCTTAATAACACAATAGAAGTAGAGACTGAGACCATCACCAAATAAGGTTTAGTAACAGATATTATAACACCATTAAATACAATTTCTATCGCTTTATAAGACAATAGAAGTAATATTCAGAAAAAACTAAGCAAGTAGATAACTGCTAGTGCTAGCTTATTACTTAATAAAGGCAAAAGGCCACAAGCTTAAGATTCTTAAGAAGAGATAAGAGAAGCTTAAGATTCTTAAAGTGAGATAAGACATACCTAAGAACCCATAATGGATAAAAACCGATGGGAAAGGGTAGTAACTTAGTTTAGTAACAAACGAATAAGTATAGGACATAAGTTCAAGAACTATAAGTTTAGAGAACAAATAAGAACGTTAGTAATCCTAGGTAAACGCAGTATTTAGCCTAAAGATTAAACAGTTAATACTAGGATCAAAAAGTAAGACAACTATAAAGATCTAGCTACAAGACGCAAAAAATAAGAAACTATGGATAAGTTTAGAATAAGAATCATTATATAGTAAGAGTAAAAGCTAGACAAGAGATTAGCTACGCTAGGTTATATAAGAAACAAAGCACCTATGTAAAGAGTTATTAATAGGCTAAGTGCAGGGACACCTAGGGCAAAATAGTTAGACAAACTGGAACAAGAAAAGGATCTAGATATTCTAACTAGGTTTAAAAAAAGACATACTAAAGGATATTATAATATAGTAATGACAAGGTACTTTCTAATGGATAAACCATATATACTAAACCAGCTGTATGGAAAGTGGTATAGGCAACAACACAATAATAAATAGGAAGATTTTTATATATAGCTGGACGAAAAAGTTGTCCAAGACTAACCTATTACAGAGAAACGTATAAGTTATATTAAAGGAGTATTAATTATAATGTTAAGGAACCTAGAAGAGGGATCTAGGGACTAGAGAAGTAAGTAATAAATCTTAGTACCCACAGTAGAGATACCAGTGGTTAGGTTAACTAGGTATAGGTTTAAACTTAAGGATAAAGACAAATTAAGAGTTAACCCAAAACATACAGCGTATTATACACTATTATGGATAGCTTATATAGATAATATATATAACATATATAGAGCACCTAAAGATAAGAACTAGAAGTACCTAGTAAGAATATATTAGGCACCAAAGGAAAAGCAGTTTAGAAACGCTAAATATATACATAGTTGGCACCCAGTAGAAGTATAAGGTTAAGGGGACTTAATACTTTAACTAGGAAGATTCCTTACAGAAGAGTACCTAGACGGATAATAGTAGTGGGAGTGCCTAGAGAACACTTATCTATAGCATATAGAGGAAAAGAAATAAACTAAGTATTGGCTAAAGTTAGACTAAGTACAAGCAGGATTAAGCAGCTAATAGTTAGAAAAAGGGAAGGTGCACAGAACCAGAGGGAACTAGTATTAGAGCCTTAGACCCTTAAAGGAATTTAAGGATAATACCTAAATTTAAGAGCTAAGTGGCAAGATTAGCAGTTTAAAGCGTTAGTAGACAGTAGAGTAACTAGGAACCATATATCACTAAAGGTAGTAGAAAAGATAGGGTTACTATATAGACAGAAAAAACACCTATATCTACTTATAACAATTTTAGGAGATCAGATAGCCTATAGAGGAGGTATTATTAATCTTAAAATAAGACCTATTCAGATAACTATTAAAGGGAGACCAGTTAGAATGTCTTTTAATATCCTACTATTAGGACAGGATAAGGCAATACTAGAAATGCCTTAGTTATAGGAGTACAATCTAAAGATTAATTAGGTTATAGGTTAAGTTAATATTAAGGATATATAATAACGCAAAGTGCGACAGCAAACCAAGTTGGTATAGTACCAAGTTAGAGCGATATATGAAGAGACTAAGCGAGGCTTAAGTTATGTACCAAAGAGATACTACAAGTATAGTAAAAAGTTATAGTTACCAGAGAGTGAAAAGCTGTTAGAGCATGCAGCTTAGGACTATAAGATAGAATTAGAAGAGGGAATAAGTCTAAAGTTCTTTCCAATCTATAAGCTTACTAAAACAGAGTTAGTAGCGCTTAAGGAGTTTATCCAGGAGAACTTATAAAAGGGATATATTAGACTATTATAGTTATCAGCAGGATATCTAGTATTGTTTATTTTAAAGAAAAACAGAAAACTTAGGATGTGTATAGACTATAGATAGTTAAACAGCATTACTAGAAAGGATAGGTATTTTTTACCCTTAATTAGCGAAATCTAAGACAGGATAGGTAACGTAAAGATCTTTATAAAGATAGATCTAAGATAGGTATACCACCAGATTAAAATCAAGGAAGGCAATAAATAGAAGGCAGCCTTTAGGTCAAAGGAAGGACTATATAAGCCATTAGTTATGCAATTCGGGCTTATAAACGCACTAGTAATATTCTAGAAGCGAATTAATAGTATATTAGGAGAACACCTAGATGAATTTGTTATGGTATACCTTAACAACATTATTATCTACTTAGAGAGTAAGGAAGAACATGGAGAACATATTAAGTGGGTCTTAAAGAGACTACAAGAAGAACAGATGCTAGTAGCAATTAAGAAATGTAAGTTCTTTACTAGAAAGACTAATTTTGTTGGATTTATTATTAAACTAGGCTAACTTAGTATAGATCTAAAGAAGATTGAGGCTATAGTGAATTAGCAAGAACCAGAGAACGTTATATAGTTAAGATTATTCCTAGGGTTTTGCAATTACTATAAAAAGTTTATAGCATAATGGTTACAGGATATTAAGCCATTTACGCAGCTAACAAAAAAAGAAGAATCATGGATATAGGGAAAGGAGTAATAAAAACTGTTTAAGAGAATTAAAGAGTTGTTTACCTAGGAGCCAGTACTTAAGATCTATTAACTAGGTCTAGAGACGGTTATAGAAACAGATATATTAGACTTTACACTAGAAGCATACTTCCTATAGAAATATTAAGATAGATGGCACCCAGTGGCATACTATAGTTAAAAGATAACACTACTAGAGTTAAACTATAACATCTACAACAAAGAGTTATTAGGTATAGTTACAGCACTTAAAGAATAAAGAGCATTCTTATAAGGCATAGAGAAACCATTTATGGTTAAGACGGACTATAAGAACCTTACAGGATTCCTAATAACAAAGAAACTCAACCAAAGATAGGTTAGATAGGTGGAAATGCTTATAGAATACTATTTTAAAATTTAGTATACCAAGGGTACAGATAATGTATAAGCAGATGCTTTAAGCAGAAAAGCTAAACTACAAAGTGATAAAAAGCTATTAGGAGCTTTATTGCGAAGGGATTAAGATAGATTAATTAAGTATAATTATCTAAAGATTATAGCAACTAAGGAAAGTCAGATCCACAAATTACTAAAGAGTAATTAGATATAGAAGATCTAAGAAGCATAAATAGAGGATCTAGACTCAAAGTAATATAAAAATAGAGAAGTAATATATATGCCTAGGTCTATCGCAGAAGAATTTATTAAGGAATTCCATAAGGGAATAATATAAGGACATAATGGAGCTATAGGCTTAGTATTAAGACTTTAAGAGGAGTATATTGTTTAAGGAATTTAGGGACTAGTAAGATAAGTTATAAAGAAATATCCAGATTGCTAAAGGAATAAACTAATAAGGCATAAGCCGTATAGAGGGCTACAACCTATTAAGACACCAGGAAGACTATAAGAGGTTATATTATAGGACTTTATTATTAAGTTACTAAAGTTAAGAGATTCTATTACAGGATAAGATCACGATGTAATCTTAGTAATAGTGGATAAGCTAATAAAGTGGGGATACTTTATAGCATGCACTAAAGAGATATTAGCAGAAGATATCGCTAGAATCTATATAAAAGAAGTATTTATAAGACACGGAGCACTAGATAAGATTATATTGGATAGAGATCTAAAATTTATAGTAGTATTTTAGGAAGTGTTTCTGGCAGAATAAGGGGTTTGCACAGTAACATTTATAGCATATTATCTGCAGATGGACGGATAAACAGAAAGACTAAACTAGATACTAGAGCAGTATCTAAGGCACTATATTAATTACGTATAGAACAATTAGGTATCGCTATTACCAATTATATAGTTTGCATACAATACAATACTATAAGAAGGAATGGGGATATTACTATTTAAGGCGAATTACGGATACAAGCTAAGAATATTATTATTGCTATATTAAGTAAAAAGGACGAGTAGCACAGCTAAACAAAGAATAGAGATATTAATGAATCTTTATGTAGACCTTAAAGAAACAGCTAAACTAGTATAAGAATAAATAAAAAGGTACTATAATGCTAAGAGATCTAAGGGACCAGATCTTAAGGAGGGAGATAAAGTGTAGCTACTATACAAAAATTTTAAGAGTTAATAACTAAGTAAGAAGTTAGACCATATTAGACTAGGACCTTTTAAAGTTAAGCAAAGAATTTCATTGGTTACGTATAAGTTAAACCTACTAGCCAAAGTGAAAATCTACCCTATATAGTATATCGCAATACTAGAGCTAGCATATGGGAATATTAAGCTACTAGTCTATAAGGTAGATATATATAGAGGATAAGAGGAAGACAAATAGCAAGTTTTAAAGATTATTAGTTATAAGGATATAGATAACGAAACGTAGTATAAAGTAAAGTAGATAGGCTATAGTAAGACTACCTAGGAACTACTAAGCAACCTAAAAAACGCTATAGGAAAGGTACAGGAGTATTAGAAGAAAGTAGGTCAGGTAATATTAATAAAGAAGGATTGCTAAAGAATAAGTCACCTAAGGGGGACCTAAGAGGAGCAATTACCAAGCTACTTGGAGTTGTTTCCCTTATAGGAGGAAAGCCAATCCTTTTATTACCTAGCTTAGATAAACCCTGTTAAACTAGTTTTTATTCCTTAAAATAAACCTTCTTATAGATATATTTAAGGCGTTAAAGACAAGTATAAGCTAAACGTTGAGTTTTAAGGACGCGTACGGACTCTTTTAAGGCACGTTAAACCTTAAGTAGCGCGGAGGCCAGCTTACCGTTAAGCTTTATAGTAGTAGATTAAATATAAGACCCTATAATAAGTTACTTAGGGAACTTAAAGACTGTTAAGAGTAATAGGACGCGTATACTTAATATTAGAGATAGAGTAAACATTATAGGACAATTAAATGTTTGCTTTAGTGCACTTAAAGTAAGAAGAGGGTTATTAAGATAAAGGACTCGCTAGTGTAACATAGACCAACCCCTCTTTCGCGTACCTTAAGTAAGGAATTACCATCACTTTACTAAGTAATAGTATGGAGGAAACTATACAAAGGCAACACTTAACCTAGGAAAGAGAAGAAGAAGCTTTAGGTATAATAAGTAAGGATATTAACCAGACTAATTAAACGGACATTATACCTTTAGTGGACGACTTAGAGATATTAGAAATCTTTAAGAATAAAGATAAAGAGGAGGGAGATAGTGTTACGGACGCTTTAAGTATAATATTATAACTACTTGGAGAAGAGTTAGCGGAAGCTAGTTAGTTAATATAGGTACGGTCTAGAATGGATCTGGTGGAACTATATAACAAGGAATAGTAACTAAGGTCACATAGTGTTGAACGTATTAACTATATTAAACGGAAGGGACGTTATATTTAATATAGATAACACGTACCTTACGTACAAGAGAGGATTTCTTAGGAGTACGGTTGTGTATTTAAAGGACTTTAGTCCCTACTGTAGATAGTTCTCTCCTTGTAGTAAATCTTAGAATACAATTGGAGTTAATCTGTTGGGTAACTACTCCACTAGTTGTTATTATGTTGTTGTGTTTGTTATACCTATATACCTAGCCCAATAACAGAACCCACCGTAGTCTAAGCTACAAGGTTCCGTTATATAAATAATCTTTAATTACAAGTATAGTAAGAGGATTAGTAGATGTCTTAGTAAGAAATATAATATAAGGAACTTCAGGCTAAATATATTTAGAACTAGACTAGAATATGTTTAGAATGTATTAAGAATATATTAAAAACTTACTTTAATCTAATCTTGTGGCTGTATTTAACTCTCTTTTAGTATATAATCTTTTAACCTAAGAACACTGTTTTCTAAATTAATTTTAAACTTATTTTTATTATTACTAGAGAAATCTAGTGGCTGGTAATTATTAGATAGATCTATTTAAATTAGAATATATTCTAAACATATTATAAACACGTTATAACTAGTTACCTATAATAGTTGGTTCTGTTTTGGAGCCGAGAGGTAAGTTATATGGTAGGATGAGCGATTTGCGCTCGGTTAACCACGTAATCTTATATTTTCAGCTGAGGCTGCCCTGTGCAGGGATTGTGCATTAGCGCTTATGGTAGACCCACCCTTTAGCGTGGCCTGACCGACTTATAACCACCAAGACACCAAGAAAGTAAGCCGTTGGCGGGGTCACTATGAGCCTGGGCCCTTCGTAGCAGACGATAAGTCGCGCCACCAGGAAGCGGTTTCGTATGAACAAGCAATGGGAGTGGTCTCCGTTAAAGTCTCAGCTGACTCGTTGTTTTGTTCTTCGGTATGAAATCAAAACCAACGGTTCAGCTAAGCAGCCAAGCGTCTTGACAGCCAATACGATCTGCGGGACAACGGCGAGCTAAGAGCAGTTGGATCTATTATAGCGTCTGGTAGGACTGCGCCTGTGCCTCTCGAATTTTCGCCTTACGACGCAATGAAACCTTAGGCTGGTTTGTGTAGTATTTCAAACCACTACTAGACACTTCTATCAGCATCGATCACGAAATTCCTGAATTACCCTTGAAGGCTCTGGAGACCTCCAAGAGCTCTAATCTATTAGCATAGAGCTGTTATATTATAGTAAAGCTATATCTAAGCAATCTATATCGTGATCCTTAATATATTATTATACCCGGAAATATTTAATAATAAGATTTAGAAAGAGGTTTATATTTTAATTTAGTCTATAAAATTGTAATTAAAATTTCTTATAGCATAATAGTATAATAAGTTCTATAATTGCTTTAATAGAGCTAGCCTAATAAATTTAAGGTTGCCCGGTTACTATATATCACGGAGCAAATATAAGCGACGATAATATATAACAAAGTAGATATTATTAAGCTATGTACATAAACCGCGTAATAAAGTCATAACGTTACGTAAGGAAAGAAAGTAGGAAAATAGGAGAAAGAGGTATATATCGTTTTCTCAGTTGCTAGGTTTATAGGTGCCGTAAGAGTATGTTGCAAAAATGGTGCATAAAGGCAAAAAAATCGCTTATTTTTTCTAAGTCGTTTTACGTGTAGTTTCAATCACGCCTGCGTATAAAATAGTTACAATTAGTTTTACCGCAAAATGATTTAGAAAAAATAAGCGATTTTTTCGCCTCTATGCACCTTTTTTGCAATATACTCTTACTGTGCACAGGGCAGGATAGGATTCGAGTGGCGATTCTGGCAGAATTCGGCAGACTTGGCAGAATTTGGCGGACTTGGCAGAATTCGGCGGACTTGGCAGAATTCGGCAGACTTGGCAGAATTCGGCAGACTTGGCAGAATTTGGCAGACTTGGCAGAATTCGACAGAAGTTACGGACATTGCGGATATTGTAGATAGTATAGTGGAAACAGGTTGGTAGAATATGGCAGAGTGCGGTAAAGTGTGGTAGAATATAGTAGGTAGCGTATATAAGGTATTATAGGGTAGTCCCATAACACTATAGGAAAGTTATAATACTTAGCGCACTATTAAACTTAGGGTACCTCTATTACTATAGTAATAGTAAAGCCTAATTAAGTTATAGAGAACTTGTTTATATATAGATTAAGCATAGTATAAGGTAACGGCTTTAATAAAGTACTATTAGTTAAGAACATTTATATTTATATTGGGAAAATATTTGTAGGCTAAAATTCAAACTACTTATTAAGTAAATTTAAATACTATTAACTATGCCAATTGGCTACCAAATGCCTGTCGTTGACGTTATTAACATAGTTAACGTATTTAACGCTTTTAATATATAGCCTATATATAGCCTAAGCATTAGCACCGAGCTTAATTTTACTTAAACCTTAGTAAACGCTATAAATAATTTAATTATATAATTATTATTTTCTATAAAAAGTATATTTAGGGAGTGTCTTATTATATACGTATTATATTATACAATATAATATACTAAACTTAAAAGATCTTAATAAAGAAGTAAAATTACTACTTATATAGGTTGCGCATAGGCTATATATTGAAAAAAAAAAACACAATATAAGCTAGTTGGTCAAATTACTAAATACCCTTAACTACGCGCCAATTACATTAACTACTAACCATTAAGGCTATTAATAGGGGACGATATTTTGCTAATATGCTAAAGCCGCTAATCGCAGTTAAATAGCTGTCTTTAGTTGTTCTTACCTAGCTTGTAAAAATATCTTTATTAACTTTTATTAAGTTCCTAGCTACTTAAAAATCTATCAAAATGAAATAGTAGATAAACTAGCTAAAAAGACCTCTTTAAAAGAAAAACGCAATCTTTTTATACTTCTTTATCTTATATAGGGAGAATAACAGGAGAAAAGATACTAAATGTTACGGCGCTGGTGGAAAACGGTGGATAGTTGCAGACAGTTGCAGTCACGTGACTCGAGGGCCGCATAAAACCTCGAGCGGCACTACTATTCTTCTCCTTTCCTTTTTCTAGCTTTGGATCCTCGTTTATAGACAATCCAATCGTATAGGCTTGCGCGACCCTCTTGCCGTGCTCGTGCCTCGATTGACTGAGTCGTTAATACTAAAAGAGTAGAAAATCAATTCGCAGCAAAACAAGAACAAAGAAAATACTATATTAGGATTTATAAAGGAAGCTATTCCTTTTCTCTTAAAGCTCCTAAGGATAGATATTCTAAAAAGCTATAATTAGCTTTTTTTCCAGTTAAAGCTAGAAAAAGGCTACTTTAAATCCTTTTATAAAATAATAGAAAATAAGGTAAATATTTTAGGGAATATAACGCTCTATAAACCCCTAAGCCCCTATTACTAAACTACGGCCTATATAGAGAAGAGAGAGGGAAAATACAAAGGCAACTAGACTCTTCTCTCGCTCTAAAGAGGTTGTTTTATATAAGGAAAAGAAGAAAAATACTTTTTCTATTCCTAAACAGGATAGGGATAGATACTAAAAAGTAGCTAATAGTAGCAGGATCTCTAGAAGGAGGTAACCCCTACTAGTTCCTTAATAGATAGATAATAAAGAGTAAAACAATAAAAATAAATTATAAAAGGACAGAGATAAGCGTTAGGATTGTAATGAGACTAGCCCAGTTACAGTAGGAATGTCTTGGTGAAACACTTAACAAATAAATTCTAACGCTTTAATTAAATTCTGCCAAATTCCGCTAACTTAATCGAATTCCACCAAGTTCTACTCTTAATTAAATTCCACCAAATTTCACTAATGTAATGGAATTTAGTTAAAACCCGTTAAAATCCATATAGGCTTATACCTACGCGTCTGCTGCTAAGACCCTAAATATTTAGTTATAAGTTTCCTATATTCCTTTTTCTTTTTTATATAAGATCTTATATTTAGTAAGAGCTATATACCCTTAAATTAGATAGAATTTATATTATTCCTTTAAATCTTCCCTAAAGCCTCTTCGCGCCCTTATATTATATTACATTAAAATAACTACTATTAAAATAGTAAATAAACCTAAATCCCTTTTAATAACTATAAGTATTATAACCCTAGTTAGGGAATAGTTAACTATAATGCAACAGTCCTTTATGGACGCCTTAGCTTAGCAGCGGGCTGTACTAGAAGCCTAGCACCAGTGATTAATAAAAGCACTCTATAAAGAACTCTATAATATTAAAGCACTTATATTATAGACCCTAATAACAACACCTATAAATAAGATTAATATAACGGTATCTAAACCTAGCCTGTTAAATAAGAATATAGAACTAGTAATAGTAGCTTAACCTATATATATAATAAACCAAGTACCTATTATAAGAACTAAAAAGCTTCCTAATCCTCTAATGTTTAATAAACACTAAAATAACCTATATCCCTTTATAACTAAGCTCCGTCTTAAACTCTTAATAAATTATAATTAATACCCTACTAAAGCTAGCAAGGTTAGCTATAGAATGTCCTAATTAAGTAAAGGCGCTATATAAACCATAGATCCATTCTTCTATAATAGCACTTTTATTAATTTTAAAACCTTTATCTTTTTACTAGAATGAATATATAATAATGCCAGCTATAAATATATAGCTATTACTAAACTTAAAAACCTATAATAGCGGAACCAAGACTTTACCAGCTTCTTTTTGGAATTTTTAGGCCTTATTAGTAAACTGGATTGGAATAAAGCCGCTAGAGTCGCTGCCCTTTAATAAGCTGTCTTAGATAAAATTAGAGCCTAGTTAGTAGGTAGGGAACTATTAAAAAACCTATCCAAATTTGCTATAATATGTTAATAAATTGATAAGGACCTTTAATATAATAAATAGACTTATTCTCTAAAGCTAACTATACCTTATATTTAAAACTCTATAAAACCGGTATATACCCTAAAGCACGATCCTTCTCTAAGACCTAAAAGCCCTATATATAACCCTATGGACCTTAATGCCGCTTAATCCTATATATTCTTGGGAACTAATAAATAAAGAACTTAAGCTATGAATGGAGAATACTTTAGATATAGTAAAAAAGGATATATTTAAAAGCATTGCCAAACTTACCCTTTTAAAAAAGTCCGCTATAGTTTTTTCTAATCCTTAAGTTATACCTAATCCTTAAATTATATTTAGTCGCCATAAAGCATCTTACCTTTAGTTAACTTGGAAAACAAATTATCTTAAGGCTGAGTCGCGCCTTAGGATAAAAAGTAGAAAAGTATAAGTATCTAGGCTCTTCTAGCGCTAATATATGGCATAACTCTCTTAATATACTCGGTAAAATTTAAATACTTAGAAAATAGAAGAAGGTATAAATTCTAATAAATAGCAGAGCTACTAGTATAGGCTTTATTAATATAAACTATATAAAAACTTAATGCCTAAATTTAAAGAAACTTAATAAGGCCTAAGGCCTATAAGGCTTTAATGGCAAACCCTTAATATATAGTAAAGTAATGCACTACGTCGTAGTAAAAATGTGGATAGGTAAACACCTTAAATATATCTCCCTATTTATAACACCCTTAAAGTAATATAAAGTTATGCTTAAATATAGATAGCTAAAACAACATAACCCTTTAATTAGCTAGGTTAAAGAAATACTAAAGTTCCGTATAATTTACTGCCAAAGTTATTACTTAAAAAACCATTTGCTTTATAAATACGCACACAACTATTTAAATTTAATATAATATAAATTGCCCTTACTATAAACCTTAAACTAACACAATAAAGCTATAACCGCTAATTATAATAAAGAATGTAAAGATGTTATATTAAACCCTCTTAAAATTTATATAATATAGGCCGCGCCTTTTATCTTATTAGTAAAAAGATAAAATTACAAAATCTTTACTATAACTATAGAAGATATTAAGAAAGCACTAGAGCTAAAATAATATCCTATTCCTTAACCTTTTATGCCTAAAGAGTACTATAACCTAATTAACAAGTTTAAGAAATAATTTATAGACTAATTAGCCCTATACTAAGATAAGCATAATTTTAAGATAGAACTTAAGCCTAGTATAATACTAAAGTTTGGTCCGCTATATAGTATATTATAAGAAGAACTACTTATAATATAATAATACCTTAATAAATATCTAGAAAAAGGATTTATTCGCCCTAATTAATCCCTATTTACCTTATCTGTACTATTTATTAAAAAGCCAGAAGGAGGCTTAAGATTCTATATAGATTATTAAGCTCTAAATATAATTATAATTTAAAACTAATATCTAATTCCCCTAATTTAAGAGACGCTTAACTATTTAGTAAAGGTATAGTACTTTATAAAGCTTAATATAGTTACTGCTTTTAATAAAATCCGTATATAAGAAGGAGATAAGAGTATATAGCTTTTTATATATAATAAGGACTCTTTAAATACCTAGTAATGCTATTTGGTATAAAGAACGGTCCTAGTATATTTTAGTAATGTATTAATAATACGCTTTATAAATTCCTTAATGTATTTATTACCATATATTTTAATAATATCTTAATCTACTTATCCTTACTTTCTAAATATTAGAAATATATTAAAATAGTCCTTAAACGCTTATAAGATACGGGCTTATAATATAATATTAAAAAATATAAGTTCTATACGTCTAAGGTTATATACTTAGGCTTAATTATATCCCGCAATAGAATTAAAATAAACCCTAAGAAAGTCGCCGTGATTATAAATTAGAAAAGCCCTAGCAATATATAAAATATTTAAGGATTTCTAGGATTTGTAAATTTCTATTAATAATTTATTAACCACTTCTTAGAAACTGTTTAGCCATTAATAAACCTAATAAGAAAGAATATAAAATTTAAATGGACTACTAAATATAAACAAGCTTTTAATAACCTAAAGTATTATTTTATAACCACTCTAATTCTTACCTACTTTAACCCTAACTTTAAATATATTGTTAAAACGGACTTATTGGATTATGTGCTAGGGGGAGTGTTATTGCAATATAATAAGAATGGCAAGCTATATCTAGTAGCCTTTCTCTCCTAAAAACTTACCCCTATTAAATTAAACTATAAGATATATAATAAAGAACTACTTATAATTATTAGATACTTTAAATAATAGCATCCTAAGCTTAAAGGATTGTTATTTCTAATATACGTGTTAACGGACTATAAGAACTTATAATACTTTATAACTATAAAATAATTAACGCAGCGCCAAATTTATTAGGCCGAATACCTCTTATAATTTAACTTTAAGATTATATACTAACTAGGCAAACTTAGTTAAAAGCCTAATATATTAATATAACAATTATAAGACCTACCTGTAAACGCTTTAAACAAATAAATTATAAATTATTTATAAATCTTATTGCTCCCTAAATATTTTAAAAAACTATATTCTATATTTCTAGATACGGAACTTAATAGAAATAAATTATAAATTAATAAATAGGAAATAGAAATTAATAAGCTAATGGAATATAAATATAAGAATAATATATAGATAATAGATATAATAAAAGCGATTTAAATAGGAAAACGATAGTATAAAAATATTATACTTGCTAAATTTAAAAATTAAAATAACCAATTATACTATTAATAGAAGATAATAGTCCCAAATTCCAAACCTTTATAATTTAAGATACTTAAATTTATATACAACTTCCCTATAGTAGGGCATCCTAGCCATATAAAAACTTATAAAATTATTTGATAAGTATACTACTAGCCTATAATATACAACTATATATAAAAATACGTTTAAGTATATAGAATGTGTGTATGTGGGAAAACCTCTTATATAAAGAAGTAAGGAGTACTTTAACCGCTACCAATTCTAATACAAAGATAGCGTAATATCTTAATTAACTTTATAGTTAACTTGCTTAGCAGTAATAGGTTTATAAATATTATAGTAGTTATTAACCGTCTTATAAAAATGCGATATATAATTCCCATGGACTTAATTAATGCGATATTAGTAGCTAAATATTTCGTTAAGTACGTCTTTAAGCTACATAGACTTCTTAACTTAATATTATCCAACTATAAAAGCTAGTTTATTTTAGACTTTTAGCAAGCTCTATATAAATAATTAAGTATTTAAATATAACTCTTAACCGCATTCTATCTGGAGATAGATAGTTAAACTAAAATTATAAACGCGATTATAAAATAATACCTATAAATATACTGCTCCTACCTATAAGACGACTGGGAAAAATAGCTGCCTTTAGCTAAGTTTACTACAAATAATATAATAAACGTATTAATAGGCATAATGCCGTTCTACGCAGCCTACAGATAAGACCCTTAACTTGGATTTAAACTATAACCTAAAATTAATATAATAGGACCTACAATTAAACGGATCCAGTTAATTAACGCTTATAACTTTACTAATTAAATAAAGCAATTAACAAAACTATTATAAAGTAAATTAACGTACGCTTAAATAGTATAGGAATGGCATGTAAATAAAGGACAAGCTCCCGTATAGGACTTTAAGGAAGATAATATAGTTTACCTAAATATACAAAACCTACAGACTTAACGGCCCTTAAAGAAACTTAATTAGAAGTTTATGGGCCTATACTAAATTAAGAAGAAACTAAGCCTATATACCTACTAGCTTAAACTACTAACTAAGATAAAAATATACCTAATATTTTACGTAAGCTTATTGCAACCTTTAAAAGATAATCTTATAACTTATAAAGTCCCACTACTACCTCCCATAATTATTAATAACGGTAATAGTTCTTACTTTATTAACTTAATTGATAATATATAATAGAAAACACAATCTAAATAATTTAAACTTCTTATTAAGTGGGAAGGATATAAAATATAAACCTAGGAAACCTATAACCAGATTAAGGCCAACACGCCTTCTTTAGTAAAAGAATTCTATAAGGACTATTCTTTACGGCCTACTTTAGCTAGATAGATATAATATAAAGGTAAACAAGTGCTATCTAATATAAAGACATGAAACATAATAGTAGGAAACTTAAAATTAAAAAGAACTTAAACTACATTACAACGCTTATAAGGCGATAAGTTATAAATTCTTAACTAAATTAAATTGTTTTAGACCTTTGGCTAAAGGGGGGGGTATTATAATAGGACTAGCTCAGTTATAGTAGGAATGTCTTAGTGAAACACTTAACAGATAAATTTTAACGCTTTAATTAAATTCTGCCAAATTCCACTAACTTAATTAAATTCCACCAAGTTCTACTCTTAATTAAATTCTACTAAATTCCACTAATATAATGGAATTTGGTTAAAACCTGTTAAAATCCACGTGGGTTTATACCTATATATCTACTGCTAAGACCCTAAATATTTAGTTATAAGTTTCTTATATTCCTTTCTCTTCTTTATATAACGTCTTGTATTTAGCAAAAGCTATATACCCTTAGATTAGATAAAATTTATATTATTTCTTCAAATCTTCCCTAAAGCCTCTTCGCGCCCTTATAAGGATCTATTATTTCTTATAGTCTTTTTAACCGTTTTCTTATTATCTAATAGTTGCTAGCAACTTAGTATTTTACTAAGGAGCTATAAAACCCTACTAAGGGTTTATAACCTACTAGGCTATAGTTACTAATATATACTAAGCTATTTAGGAATGATTTATATAAATAGGGCTATAGTACTATAGCCTAGAGGCTGTATATGTAACGTATTTAGTAAGCTAATAGGCTATACAAACTAATAGGCCACCTTATTAAAATCGCGAAACGCGCGATATATTATATAACTATAACCTTAATAGCCACCCTATAACAATAAGAGGCCCTTTTTAAAGAGAGCAGAATTCTTTTATCTTTTAATGCCTATAAATAAGGCCACTAGCACGTACGACATGTCCTGACTAACGGCCTAGTGGCGCTAGCAAGGAATTATACCCAAACTCGGTTATATTGCTTTAAATCGCCGTCTTATACTAGCACAAGAAGAGAGCCTTAAGCAGTGGATTTTATTAAGAAATTAACGCGGTATGCTATTAAGAATCGTAGCCCCACGGGAAATAGCTAGTGTTTTAGCTACGCAGCGCGCTGGAAATACCCCTATTAAGCCTATTAGCAAAAAATAGACATATAACTTTATTAAGCTTAACAATAACCTATAGTCTAAATTTAATTGTAAGTATAATTATGAGCATGCTAAATGCAAGGATCCTATACTTTTTTAAGGCTAGTTTAAATGCATTTAAGATATAAAGATCTAATATAGGATTCTTAATAAAGATATCTAGAATTTTAATAAAACTAGCTTTATAATAAGTATTATTATAATAGTAAAAGTTATTATGGGAACCAATAGGGCTAGCTGGCCTTAATTAATATAGTTAGGCAATAAAGAGTAGGTTATAATTAAGTGTATTAATATAATAGACGGCTTAATTTCATCGCTTATTATCTTTAAAGCCGTAATATACCAAGCTGCTTAGTATAAGGACGACATTATTCTATATAATTAGTTAATTAGCGTTAGCGAGAATGGCTGGACAATAAATAAAATTGGCTTTATCTGGCTAAAACTATTTAATAAGTATATAAAGGATCGTACCATTAGTACATATCGGCTACTTATATTGGATGGCCACAGCAGCCACATCTAAGCTAAATTTAATCGCTATTGCCTGGATTATAATATTATTCTAATTTATATGCCGGCGCATTTATTATATCTACTGCAGCCACTTAATATAGGTTGTTTCTTAGCGCTAAAGCAGGCCTATAGATATAGCGTTATACCTTCGTTTAATCGTGCAGCAGCTTGCGGGGCTTATAGGGGAAGGTGGGTATTAGTAAATATTACATTTATATGGCTTCTTACTAGTAAAATAGCTGCTCGAGTAGTGCCTTGGCTACCCTTTCCGCCTGCTAGGCCGCCGCTGCTCAAAAGATTCAGGCAGTAAAGTTACTGCCAAGAGTTACTGCCCGGATCTTGGCTGCCTGCGCATCGCGGCTTATAGGGCCTGTGCTCAACCCTTTTGGAGTCCTCCAGCACTAAGGGGTTGATATACATCTATCTGGGGTTAGTACTGTGGGGCAAGATCCAGTCTGCGAAAACTAGGGTATATCAATTCGTAGCCAGGGTATCCGGAGTCACCCCTGACGCGTTCAAATACTATCCTGACGGACCTCGGATTCGAGTCATCGTGCAGCTGAAGTCCGTCTTAGCCAAAGATATCCAATCACTATAGGGATGGAGGGGTGTATGTGCTTGTGCTTGTGGAAGATGACTGCATAATTGAAGCCCGCCAGAGAATCCTAACAGAGCTTGACCAGCTTTCGCCCTATCTGGCGAGCTCTTTCATGTAGAGGTGTGAAATATCTACTACCAGTCATTTCCACCTTCAGCTGAGTACGCCATCAAGCTCTCTTTGGACGCCACTCACAGTTGAGATGCTCAACGACGCTCAGCTGAATTTCTAAGGAGCGGGACACTTCTTTCCATGCCTGAAGACAGAAAATCCTTGGTAGGTTGAATATAAAGCCCGCTCTGTCCCTTGATTCCCATGTGTCCATAATACAATCACGTCGAGTCCCCAATATCGAGAGACTACAAATTTGATTCAAGTATAATTTGTAAATTCTTTTGCAAGCCTCCGAGTGTATTAACAGTCAACATACTCAGGACATTCGATCATCGACCGGGAATACCCTTTTCACAGACATTAAATCATCTTTCACCAAGCTCAAAGCAACTCATAGCTCCTGCGATGGCCACACGCGGGTCTTCCTACCAGGACCGCTTGATCTCTGATCATGTAGCCCAAACCCGAAACAAGCGCGAATATGTGGATTTCTGCAAAAAGCAGCAAGCACAGCTCGAGGCTGTTGCTACTACAACCTCTCCTAGTGGTCAGGTCATTGACTGGATCAAAATCGAGTCTCAAGGAACAATCGCCGAGCCACCACCGCTGCTCGGCGACAAGCCCCGTGAACAAACAGTTGGTGCTGGTATGCCCACAGGTTCCCCCCCAAAAACTGAGCTGGAAGCCAATGAAGATCTGCGTGGACCGGCAGGGACAGTTCCGGTCCCACGTAAAAGTCTCGCTCTCGTCGATTTCAGGAAATCCCTCTCACAAATGATGTCAAAGACCGGGCCTCCGGACATGTCAGGCAGGATCTCTACTTTGGCAGCTGCTCCGGAAAAACACTGGTATGCCAGCTCTGCCCAAATCGTCAAGAACTACGGAGGCCAGGGCCGGTTTAGCATGTGGAATCCTGCTGTAGAGACGAATAATGACTTTTCGCTCCTTCAGCTCGCGGTCATCAACAATAACGGAGCCTACGACCCAGCGCACCCAAGATCGGACAATCGACAGACCGTGGAGGCGGGATGGATTCGATATCCTGCCAGGTTCGGTGACAATTTACCTCATCTGTTTACCTTCTTCACGACGGTTGGCTACGAGAGGTACGGTGACTACGTTCAGGGCTGGAATACGGACGTTAAAGGCTGGGTTCAAGTCGACTCTACCATCCACCCAGGGAGCACTTTCTCGACCACTAACGTGGAAAACGGTGCCCAGTACGACCTCTGGATCACTTACCAGCTCTACAGCGGCAACTGGTGGCTCTGGGTTAGGGACCGATGGATTGGCTATTATCCCGCAAATATGTTCAGTGCGGGCCACGTAGCGGCAAACACGCTCGCGGACCACGCCGATCAGATCAATTTCTATGGGGAGATTTTCGATTCGAACGACGTTGCCGGCATTACCACTACCGATATGGGCAGCGGGAGGTTCCCGGAAACGCGGTGGCAGCACTCCGCGTATATCTATCTTATTGGATATCAGCCCCAACCGACCGCTACTAGCAACGCTTCAGTTGAGTATGACGGTAGCGCCGGTATCTATTTGGATGATCCGGCGAGGTATCGTATCGAACCGCATTTCAAGAGCGGGTCAAATTGGGGAAGCTATGTATGGCTGGGTGGACCTGGTGCTGGCTGATCGGATGTGAAAGCTGTGGGTGAGAATTGTATGCTATGCCACTTCTAAGGGACTGTCCCGAACATTTTCAATGGGCTCATTCGCTGTAAACTGCCTTCTCCGTAATCTGAATGGATAGTAGGCAAGGTAGTCGATAGTTAATCAATCCGCAATCCCCTAGTATAATCTGTCTACCAAACAACGGCCTTACCTCAGCATGCCCAGACCATATTAATATGGGGTTCGCTAACTTTACCATTTTGGTTTCCCTGTTAACAGTGTGGTTTAAAATAAAATCTTATCTGATAAGATTAATAAATAATTTTATTTTTACTAACACACCACACATGCAACCTTACCAAAAGGTATCAAAGGTCGGGTTTAGGCTTGGCGTAACCTCGGGTTACGTATAACCCCCTAAGGCCCGCGACATATCGTCCAAATATTACCCCCCCCCTTGGGTGGTGGCCCCTACTTTTTAGACGCGTTTTTAAGGCCTAGGTTAGTACTGGGTTAGTATAGAGGTCCTTATCACGCGCCTTTGACCTTATTATCGCCTTAACAATCCTATTTTCTAACCCTTTGCTGTTCTTGTGCCCGCGCTGGCTTTTGGCTCGCGCGGGGCTTCTAATTTTATATAGAAAGGCCTACTATAATTCTAATTCTATAATATAGAGCCCTCTTCTTCTCCTTCTCTATTAATATTTACGTGTTTGGTAGCTTTATTTACCTATACCGCGCTTACACGTCTGCCCCCTTACCTCTTGCGGATATGGAGTCTCTTAGGAATCTTCTTACCCTATAGTCTACTACGGAAGCCCCCCTAGCCTCCTCCCCCTATAGCCTCCAGAACGAATTTAAGGCCTAAATAGCACGGCTGTAGGATATTTATAAGGCCTAGCGCTTAAAGAATACTATGAGGGCGTACAAGCTAAAGCAGAAAGAGTAGGAGGACTAGTATGCGAGACTAGAAGGCAATACAGACAGCGCCTAGGTAATAGAAGATAAGCTTTACTTATTTTTAGAGCAGTAAGTCATTAATTGAGAATTGTGGGCCGCTAGCTATTAAAAACGGAAGTTAAAACGGAAAGAGATATAAAAAGATAGCAAGCGGGCAAAGAAGAGGCAGAAAACGACCGCAGGAGGGCCGCCAAGGGGAAAGGCAGCCGCAGGGGTAGCCGCAGCCGCAGGGGAGGAAGCTATAAAGGAGGAAGAGATATAGGATAAGGAGGCCCTAGACGCCCTATTTAACGAGACCATCTAATACTTAGTTATAAATAGCTACGTCTCCGCTATTACTAAGCTCTACGTATAGTAGTTGGAAGGTAAGACCTTACAGCCGCTATAAGGGGCGAAGCTCTCGGTAGTACTAGACAGCGTCCACCGTAATAAGGACCGGATTTAACATGTTAACTTTATTAATTAAGGCCTATTTATAATTACTAGCGGCTACAACGTTAAAGGGCTTAAAAAGGCAATTACTTAGTACTGGGAGACGGGCTCTAAGATACCGGGTTTAGTTAAGTCTTACCTTTAAACTGTGGCTAAGCATTTATTAGGTTTGTATATTATGGTCTATATAAAGTATTTACGGCTACTATTTTCTAACCTATTCCTTAGGCTATACTACCGTTACCTAGAGTAAGAGTAAATAGAATGTTTAGCTTACTAACCTTATCCTTATTAAATTAGAGAATAAAGGGCCTAAACCAGACAAGCTAGCGCCATATATAATTATATTAATAATATAGGGGAAGTAGAATTAATACGGCAAGGTTAAGTATATAGGCTATATACGCAATACTAACCCTATCCTCTACCCTCTTTCTGTAATAGCCTTCTACTTCTTTAACTACTAGGGCAAGGACGGCGCCAAGAGCTTCCCATTCTTTTAGCAGCTAGAGGACTACTATAACCTATACGTCTTCCCTAGTAGCATTAAAGTACCGCAACAGCCGTTAAGCTATTATACACAATTTAAATGGAATAAGAAGATATTCCAGGGGGTAGGAATTTACTTAAAGGAGAAGACCTATAGCGTCTATAAGCAGAGCGTCTAGCACGCCAAGCTTAGCGGTATTAAGGAGACCCAAATTAGACAGGCCGGACGCTAAAATACAGACGCAATAATAGAAGCCTACCTTAGCTATCTACCTTACGCGTTTATGCGGTCAATCGCCGGCTTCCTAAAGGAAGGAAAGGGCTACTTTCTCCCCCACACGCGAGAGGTGCTAGAGGAGGCCCTCTACTTAAAGATATAGCCTAAGACTAATATTTAGCTAAAACGTATAGAGACCTACCACCCAGAGAAGGCCGATAATAAGGTCGTACAGCTTGACCTTATAGGCTTAGGATTTCTACGCCTCCTCTACGCGCTTAAGGTAATCCTATTATAGGACTTAGTAATCCTATATAAGCAGTTCCCGCTCTACCCCCTATAGAAGGACTCCCTCTTTGGCTGTAAGGAGTACCAGAGGTTTACCACACGGGTAGAAAGCTTGCTGGCCAGCGTAGTTACGCCAGACGAGATAATAATACGGAAATACTAGCCCGCCTATAAGGCCGTAGCTAAGCTAAGACATAAGGCCGCAATCTTAGAGATAAAGGGGGTTTAATTACGCGTATAGACAATCTTAGAACGCCTTAGCGAGATAGAAAGGTTATTAGCATTATTCGCACCTATATAGATCTAGCAAGAGAAGATAGGTATCTAGATAGGGCCTATAGAGTTTATATATCTATCTTTGGACGGCCCTATACCCGTACCTATATCTATACCTGTATCTATGCCTATACCCACGTCCGTTCCTAAACGCGTTAACGGCTAGATTCTATCTTTAGATAAACCCTTTCCTATATATCCAACCCCTAGAGAGATACTAAGAGGTCCTTAACTATCTACTACTATAGAGCCTGCTTAGCCGTCTACTATAACGTCTACTATAACGTCTACTATACCCCTATAGTAGCTGCCGCAAGCTTCTACTATACCCCTACCACAGCTGCTATAAGCTAACGCTCAACCTCTCCTATTTATCCTTAACCTATAGGCGCCGCTAAGGAAATATAAGATACTTTAGGGCGGTAATTTAGTGTTCCAGCTCTGGGCTAAGTGGACTTTAGGGCTAGCAGGTAAGCCGTTAATTAAAGCTCTTAATTACTGCTAGGGGGCACGCTGGCGGGTTGATGGTAAGGCTATATTCTATAGCCGTTGCCGTAGGATAATTAAGGATATAAGACAGCGCGTAGAAGACGGTACGGCAAAAGACAAGAGATAGGCTATTAACCAGCTAGAATAGCTACAAGGCCGGCGTTCTTTAGATTAGCTTTATAAGAATATCTAACTACTAGGCAGGGGAGGGAAAGGGAGGGAAAGGCTCCATATTAAGCAGTATATATATATATATAATACTATTTTACTATAGGACTACTGCAGTAACCAAGACACCTTAATATAGGACTCTACTAGTGACCAAGACATCTCGATATAGGACTGCACTGCAGTAACTAAGACGCCTTAATGTAGGACTATATACTCTAGTAACCAAGACGCCTTAATATAGGACTATACTTTAGTAACCAAGACGTCTTAATATAGGACTGCACTATAGTAACTAAGACGCCTTAATGTAGGAATAGAGCCCGTTTAGGTGTTGTAAATTTAGAGCAACATTACGCGACCGTCTAGAAGTACCAATTTAATATAAATTATATACCTTTTCGCCCAAAATCGCGTGCAAAAGTACTTGGGGGCGGTCACTACGCGACCTCATACGGGGTTTAGGCGCGTTATTAGCAGGGGTAGCCCTAACCTCGTATTAACCCAGGTCGTAACCGCGCCAAATCAGCCCCCCTGATATGTGATAGGTATTGGAGGTCAGGTTTAGGCTTGGTATAACCTTGGGTTACACACAACCCCCTAAGGTCCGCAATATATTGTCCAAATATTACCCCCCCCCTTGGGTAGTGGCCCCTACTTTTTAAACGCGTTTTTGAGGCCTAGGTTAGTACTGGGTTAGTATAGAGGTCCTTGTCACGCGCCTTTAACCTTATTATCGCCTTAACAATCCCATTTTCTAACCCTCTACTGTTCTTGTGCCCGCGCTGGCTCCTGGCTCGCGCGGGGCTTCTAATTTTATATAGAAAGGCCTACTATAATTCTAATTCTATAATATAGAGCCCTCTTCTTCTCCTTCTCCATTGATATTTACGCGTTTGGTAGCTTTATTTACCTATGCCACGCTTACGCGTCTACCCCCTTACCTCTTGCGGATATAGAGTCTCTTAGGAATCTTCTTACCCTACGGTCTACTATAGAAGCCCCCCTAGCCTCCTCCCCCTATAGCCTCCAGAACGAATTCAAGGCCTAAATAGCACAGCTATAGGATATTTATAAGGCCTAGCGCTTAAAGAATACTATAAGGGCGTACGAGCTAAAGCAGAAAGAGTAGGAGGACTAATATACAAGACTAGAAGGCAATATAGACGGCGCCCAGGTAACGGAAGATAAGCTTTGCTTATTTTTAGAGCAGTAAGTCGTTAATTAAGAATCGCGGGCCGCTAGCTATTAAAAACGGAAGTTAAAACAGAAAGACATATAGAAAGATAGCGAGCGGGTAAAGAAGAGGTAGAAGATGACCGCAGGAGGGCCACCAAGGGGAAAGGCAGCCGTAGGGGTAGCCGTAGCCATAGGGGAGGAAGCTATAAAGGAGGAAGAGATATAGAATAAGGAGGCCCTAGATACCCTATTTAACAAGACCGTCTAATACTCAGTTATAAATAGCTACGTCTCTACTATTACTAAGCTCTACGCGTGGCAGTTAGAAGGCAAGACCTTATAGCCGCTATAGGGGGCGAAGCTCTTAGTAGTACTAGACAGCGTCCGCCATAACAAGGACCAGATTCAACGCGTTAACTTTATTAATTAAGGCCTATTTACAATTACTAGCGGCTACGACGTCAAAGGGCTTAAAAAGGCGATTACTTAGTGCTAGGAGACGGGCTCTAAGATACCAGGTTTAGTTAAGTCTTACCTTTAAACTACGGCTAAGCATTTATTAGGTTTGTATATTACGGTCCATATAGAGTATTTACGGCTACCGTTTTCTAACCCGTTCCTTAGGCCATACTACCGTTACCTAGGGTGAGAGTAAACAGGACGTTTAGCTTACTAACCTTATCCTTATTAAATTAGAGAACAAAGGGCCTAAACTAGACGAGCTAGCGCCATGTATAATTATGTTAATAATATAGGGGAAGCAGAATTAACACGGCAAGGTTAAGTATATGGGCTGTATACGTAATACTAACCCTATCCTCTACCCTCTCTCTGCAATAGCCTTCTACTTCTTTAACCGCTGGGGTAAGGACGGCGCCAAGAGCTTCCCATCCTTTTGGTAGCTAGAGGACTACTACAACCTATACGTCTTCCCTAGTAGTATTAAAGTACCGCAACGGCCGTTAAGCTATTATACGCAATTTAAATGGAATAAGAAGATATTCTAGGGGGTAGGAATTTACTTAAAGGAGAAGACCTATAGCGCCTATAAGCAGAGCGTCTAGCACGCCAAGCTTAGTGGTGTTAAGGAGACCCAAATTAGACGGGCCGGACGCTGGAATATGGACGCGATAATGGGAGCCTACCTTAGCTATCTACCTTGCGCGTTTATGCAGTCGATCGCCGGCTTCCTAAAGGAAGAAAAGGGCTACTTTCTCCCCCGCGCGCGAGAGGTGCTAGAGGAGGCCCTCTGCTTAAAGATATAGCCTAAGACCGACGTCTGGCTAAAACGCATGGAGACCTACCACCCAGAGAAGGCCGATAATAAGGTCGTACGGCTTAACCTTACAGGCTTAGGATTTCTACGCCTCCTCCACGCGCTTAGGGTAATCCTATTACAGGACTTAGTAATCCTATATAAGCAGTTCCCGCTCTACCCCCTATGGAAGGACTCCATCTTTGGCTGTAAGGAGTACTAGAGGTTTGCCACGCGGGTAAAAAGCTCGCTGGCCAGCGTAGTTACGCCGGACGAGATAATAATGCGGAAATACTGGCCTACCTATAAGGCCGTAGCTAAGCTAAGATATGAGGCCGCGATCTTAGAGATAAAGGGGGTTTAATTACGCGTGCAGATGATCTTAGAACGCCTTAGCAAGATAGAAAGGTTATTAGCATTATTCGCACCTATATAGATCTAGCAAGGGAAGACGGGTATCTGGATAGGGCCTATAGAGTCCATACGTCCGTCTTTAGACGGCCCCGTACCCGTACCTATGTCCGTACCCGTACCTATGCCTGTACCCGCGTCCGTTCCTAAACGCGTCAACGGCTAGATTCCGTCTTTGGATAAACCCTCTCCCGTATATCCGACCCCTAGAGAGATATTAAGAGGTCCTTAACTGTCTACTACCGCAGAGCCTGCTTAGCCGTCTACTATAACGTCTACTATAACGTCTACTATACCCCCGTAGCAGCTGCTGTAAGCTTCTACTATACCCTTACCGCAGCTGCTGTAAGCTAACGCTTAACCTCTCCCATTTATCCTTGACCTGTAGGCGCCGCTAAGGAAATATAAGATGCTTTGGGGCGGTAATTTGGTGTTCCAGCTCTGGGCCGAGTGGACTTTAGGGCTAGCAGGTGGGCCGTTAATTAAAGCTCTTAATCGCTGCTGGGGGGCACGCTGGCGGGTTAACGGCAAGGCTATGTTCTATAGCCGTCGCCGTAGGATAATTAAGGATATAAGACGGCGCGTAGAAGATGGTACGGCAAGAGACAAGAGATAGGCTATTGACTAGCTAGAACAGCTACGAGGCCGGCGTTCTTTGGATTGGCTTTGTAAGAATATCTAACTACTAGGTGGGGGAGGGAAAGGGAGGGAAAGGCTCCGTATTAAGCAGTATATATATATATATAATACTATTTTACTATAGGACTACTGCAGTAACCAAGACGCCTTGATGTAGGACTCTACTAGTGACCGAGACGTCTTGATATAGGACTGCACTGCAGTAACCAAGACGCCTTAATGTAGGACTATATACTCTAGTGACCAAGACGCCTTGATATAGGACTATACTCTAGTAACCGAGACGTCTTAATATAGGACTGCACTATAATAACTAAGACGCCTTAATGTAGGAATAGAGCCCGTTTAGGTGTTGTAAATTTAGAGTAACATTACGCGACCGTCCAGAAGTACCGATTTAACACAAATTATGTACCTTTTCGCCCAAAATCGCGTGCGAAAGTACTTGGGGGCGGTTGCTGCGCGACCTCGTGCGGGGTTCGGGCGCGTTATCAGCAGGGGTGGCCCTAACCTCGTATTAACCCGGGTTGTAACCGCGCCAAATCAGCCCCCCCGATATGTGATAGTTATCTATAGAAGTTTATACTTCTCTGCTATTTTTATTGCATATTCCCATCGGTTAAGCTACTAGGTAATTTTTACCTGCTTAAGTCCCTTAAGCAATTCTGTGTATTGCGGCTATACCTTCCTTATTATAAAGGTCTTTGTAGGCTTAGTGTCTTCTTTTTACTAATTAGCCATTCCTTAACTATAAGGGAAGGGTCAAGCAGTAGCTTCTTTTAAATTAATACTGTAGATATAATCTAGGTGCGGATCTGTTAAAGATGATCTTCCTGTCTTAGGAAATACTTTATATCCTAGTTGTAGTATTATCTGCTGTTCTTGTACGCTTTCTATTAATTTATTAAGAGCTGTGCATATAAGGTTGCATTTTTATTAAAATCTATAACCTCTGGATAGGCTAGTTCTTATAGTAGAGCTCGTTAAGGTGCTGTATTATCTGGGTTAACGTGGGCCCAAATTTGCTGATCTATAAGGGCTCGGAGTTGCCATAGCTATTATTCCCAGTCTTCTGGCTTATTAAGGATGATCGTCATCAAGGAACTCGTTGGTGGAGTCATTTAACTAATAGGCAAAGGAGGAATTGATATAGTATTTTGTTGTTAGGATCGTCCTGTGACAATTAAGGTGGAATCTTATGGAAGAATCGTCCTATAACAATTAAGGTACGATTTCTATCAGAGTCTGCGTCCTAAGACGATAAGGTGTTAAAGTCTAACAATGAGGTAGAATTTCTTCAAATGATTAAGTAATAGCTGAATAGCTTCTTGAGTCGGCGGACTAGGCTTATAACTGTCACGAAGTTCAAATAGAGCAGTTCATTGATAAAATGGGTTGATTAATTAATGATAACTTAGGGCCCCTAAGCTAAGATAAAGAGACCCACAATGCACGTAACTCGTGCACGTGACCTACGCCTTTTAAGAATACAGATTATCTAATACCTTTCCCCCAATAGAAAATTCTTCTTAGGGGTCCTAGCTTGTAAGCGAGGCACGGACAGGAACACCAAAACTAAATACTAAAACCATAAAATATTGTTGAACGGACAACTAGGTATAAGAACTCTATTTATTAAAGAGGGCTTCTAGAGCCTCTATATATACACCAGATAGGTGACAAATAGGTTACAAATAGAATGACGACTACGTCGTCATTTGGTAATGGAAACAAGTATTTAGACATTTAATGAGACATTTGATGAGACATACAAGGTAAGGAGTGGGGTATTGAGACATAGGGTTCTAGACTTAAAGCTAGTATCAAGATGGTAGTAAGGAAATATGATCCAGTTTAATACACCCCCCTAGCTGCACAGAGCCTTCTGGGCTGCTGTAAAAAGTTATAATGTTAATTTGGTATTAAGTTTAAGAAATCCCCTATAGAGTTACCTTGCCTAAATATTATCTAAATTAAATTAAATTAGATCCTTAATGTTAACGAGGTTTAATTATTAAATAAATGTCTTATGCTTTTAATAAGGCAGAGCCTTTATTAAGCCGTCTGCTGTTATGTCCGCAGTAGGGACCTATTTAATATTGATCCTTTCTTTACGAACTTCCTGGCGGAGCTAGTGGTGATGAATATTAATGTGTTAGAGCTTAGTGTTAAGCTCAGCGTCGCTTTTAGTAAGGAGTTGTATTGTCTGTATATTATTACAGTAGATTACTTACTTTTTATTAGTATTAAATCTAACTTCTTTAAAGAATCGCTGCCACTAAATTAATTTAGTAGCTATATGTGATAGAGCTAGGAGCTCTGCCTCTATGCTTAATTTTATTACTAATTTTTACTTGGTTGATCACTAGTTAATTGGTCCTCTAAATAAGGTAAATAGGTAGCCTTTTATACTCTTTCTATTAACTAGATTATCTCTAAATAATACGTTGCTTGCCCTTACAAAAATTTGGATTATTATATTCTCCTTTAAGAACTTAATTACAAGGGTCTTTAATTAATAGAGATAGGCAATTGCCCTTATAGCAGCTCCGTTGTGTATTGGTAATGGATTTTGTAAGAATTCCAATAGCTTGCTTGCCGTTTTTGCCATATCTAGACGGGTAATATTTGCTATATAGAGCATTAATCCGACCTTCCTCTGGTATAGATAGGTGTCCTACTTAGAGGCCTGTTCTGGATTAGGTTAAGCTCCTTAATTCCTATAGGTGTGTATACCTTACAATAATCTTTAACTTCAAAGCTTATTGCGATCTTGTTGATATAGGAGTCCTAGCTGAGCCAAATCTTCCTATTCTCTTGGTCGCGAATAATTTGAATCCCTAGGAACTAGGTAAGGTCACCTAGGTTCTTTATTTCGTACCTTTTTATAAGGTGCTCCTTAAACGTTTTAAGCTTAAGTAGGTCCTTTTTCCTATAGGCAGCTATAATGTTATTAACGTAGAAGAAGACTATTAGCTAATTGTTATGATATAGGCAAGGCTCCTCCGCCACTAGCTTTAAGCCTTTCTTTTTTAGTGTTGTAGTTAAGTCGCTATACCATAGTAGAGGTGATCGTCGCAATCTATAGAGCGCTTATTAAAGCAGTAGGCACTTACCCTTAATTAGAAATCTATCTAGATACTTAATATACATAACCTTATTAATCTCGCTATTTGCGAACGCGTTAATGGCGTTGCCCTACTAGCAATCTAGGTTAAATATTACGATGATAGCCATTAAGGCTCTAAACGATTTTGCTGCTAGAGTTGCGGCATACGTGTCCTTATAAACTAACTCTTATAAGTCACCTCTTGCGCAAAGATAAGCCTTAAACCTCGTTAGATATCCGTTGTTATTAGTCTTATAGGTAAATACCCAGATAATAGGTACAGTTTTAATATGGATTGTCTTGTTAATAACTTGGAATGTTCCTTAATTTTAAAGGTCCGCGTATTCCTTTTTAGCAGTAGCCATAAACTCTTCCTTATATTAATGTCTTTAAAGCCCCTTCCAATTCCTAGGCGGTGGTGGGAGCTAATTACAGTATAGCTTTTTGTAAAAGGTAAGCCCTACATTAAAGGCTAATCTTTAAGCTTAAAGGCTTTAGTTATTGGTGATGTTAGCAAGAAAACCTGCGTAGGTTTTTAATTAATCTTTAAGTCTCTTTCCTTTAACTACGTTTTGCTCCCCTATATCGCCATTAATCTTCTTCTTTGGCTTAGCTTTATTAGTTAGAACTATGATATAGTGCTACTTCTTTGCTGAGGTCTTTAAGGACGGTGGTAGAGGCTCTAGTAAGTCAGGTTCTGGCGTTTTATCTAGGGTAGGAAGCCCTAGAGCTAAGTTGTCTTTAGAGCTTAAATCTTGTTGCTTACTACTTTTAGTATTAGGCTCCTCTTAATTTCCACTAGAATCCACCTATCGTCTTCCTTTAGTGTTAACTCGAATCTCATCTAGAGTCTTATTGCTTTTATTAGACAATAATTCTAATTTATTTTGGAGATTCTCTATTTAACAGATATTAATAATTTCCAATATTTGGTTAGTCCTTACTTATAGTATATTCGCAAAATCTGGCTGTGAGTTATTATAGAGCAACTACTTATTAAACTTTATATCTCTTGTTCTGATGACCTTCTTCTGACTTAGAATATAGATTTGAAAGATATTTGTTAAATCATACCTTACCAGATATCCTATATGGGCCCTTAGCGCGAGCTTGTTTAGGCGTGGAATATTATATTTAAGAGGATAGGCCCTACAGCTATAGACTTATAGGTGTCCTATATTGGGTTTCAGTGGTGTTATACCCATTACTAACTAGATTTTCTTAAAAGGTGTTTTCTACCCAAGTCTTCTACTGGGCGTCTAATTAAGTAGATAGGCAGCTGCTTTATAGGCTTCTAGCATTAGCTCTTCTGGTAGATAGGCCTTAATCCTTATATACTAAGCCTTCTGTATAATCACCCCCCCAGATTATTCCGCTGGACCGTTCTGTAATTAAGTATTGGGTGCTGATCTTTTAAGAGTAATTCCTTATTTAGCTATCTAATCCTTAAATTTGTCTCCAAGAGATATCTCTCCATTTGTATAGATTATGGCTACCTTAAAGCCGTATCGTTGTTTAATGATATTGCAATATGTAATAACTCTTTGGGTAAGGGATAACTTCTTAACCATTATGTCTACCTTATTTATTCGCGTCGTGTTGTTAAGAAAGTGTACCGCGTACTTATTGCCATTAAATGCAACTATTCCGGGTATTAAATTAAGGTGGATTTTATAGAAAGGAACTATTAACTAAGTTGGTGTTCTTCTAGATATTACCTTGTAAGCTTTACTCACTCCACACACCTTACATTCTACTATCATTGGGCCTTTTAGAATCGCGCCCGTTACTGACTTAAGTAGTTATATAATTGCTTCTTTTCCTGCATAGCCCAATCGCTAGTACCATATATGACCTTCTGCCTAATTTAGCAGAGGCTTTAATAAATGCTTTACTAGTTTTAATTAAGTCGCAAAAGAAGCCTCCAGTAAGTCTTTCTTTGGCTTATTATATTTAATGGTTTTCTAACTATAGTAGTAGCCACAGTGGGCGTACGTTATATTATTGCCATAGTAAAGAGTGTTCTTTTTATTGTTCTAATAGACGCCCTTATTATTGAGCTTTTAGAGGCATACTAGGTTAGTGTGGAAGCCTAGTATAAAGGCTGCTCCTAAGAGCTGTATCTGCCTCTTCCCTTTTAGGTGGTTAATTGTGACTATAGCTATGCCATAGCCTTTAATTTCTTTAATATGCGAGCCCGTGTAGATATGGTCTAAGGTAGGCTTAATATTGCTAACAAATCTAGCTCAATTATTAATAACGTATAGGTTGGTTCCTAAGTTAAGAATAACACTGTTATAAAGCTTGTAACTAGAAGCTGTGTTATAGGCTCCTACTTAATAAACTGCAAAGCCTCCGTTAGGCTCTTAAGAGCTCTACTAGTTACCATTCTTTGGCTTCTTATTAGCTTAATCGTCCTTTTTAATTTGCTTAATACGAGCCTTAATTTCGGGCGTTACATTAACAATCTTTTTATCTACCTTCTTCTGAATTTTATTACTTGGTTTAAACCATGATGGGCGAGGAATTAACTCTAGAATATACTAGCACTTGTTAAAGTAGTAACGCTTTCTATATAGGCACTCTGGCGGCGGTCGCCTTTTTTTCTTTTGCTTATCTACTAACAATTCAGACTTTAACTTAGGCTTTAAATTCGGTAACTCGCTTAACTTATCCTTAAAGGTAGCTACAAAGGATCCTTATAGGGTTTTGCCCTTTTAGGTAAGCTCCATACAACGGTAATTTTGGTAGATTTTAACCAGTTTAAAGAAGCTAGAAAGCTTCTCCTTCTTCTACTCCATCCTTTTAAGCTGGTTCTTCCAATATTTGGACTAGCTTGGTGTGATTAAATCAACTGCGTATATAAAGTCTCTTACTAAATGGTCACTATTTATTTTAGGTAGACCTAGCTCTTTGCACTTAGTATATACCTTCTCCTACTCCTCTAACTAGACCTTAAAGTTCTGGTTCCGAGGCGCTTTCTTAAGCTTTGCATACTGGGTGACTGCTTAAAGCTTTTGGGCGTTGTCAGTCAGAGCAATTCTCTGCTTCAGTGACACTAAGACGTCATAGGTGGCAACGCATTTAAACGTGTAGATAAGGTAGGTACGTAAGATTAAGCTTTGGATGTGGCTGCGCAACGTATTAAGAGCTAACAGCTGTTTTTTATATAGCTTCATATCTTCCCTATGGTCGGCTTTAAGCGTACGAAGTTCCTCCTTCTCCTCCTTATCTAGCTCTGCGAGCTTCGTCATCCCCCGGCTATTAGCATCCTTGGGTGAGGCTCGAATAGGTTCTTTAAGCTTTAGCAATTTAGTCTTAGGTGTTAATAGGTCAATATACTCCTAGAGATAATTGTTATTTGCTTTTAACCTAATTACCTTAATCCATTTGTCCCAATTGTTTAGGCTTATAAGGATTACAGATAATATAATAACGGGTTTAGTTTCTTGTTAAGAATTCATTATTATGGTTGTCTATAATTAGGATAATAATTAATTGGAATAAAGGCTTTGGAATTAAAGATAATTTAGTAGACGGACTAGGCTTATAACTGTTGAACGGACAACCAGGTATAAGAACTCTGTCTATTAAAGAGGGCTTCTAGAGCCTCTATATATACACTAAATAGGTGACAAATAGGTTGCAAATAGAATGACGACTACGTCGTTATTCGGTAATGGAAACAAGTATTTAGACATTTGATGAGACATTTAATGAGACATACGAGGTAAGGAGCGGGGTATTGAGACATAGGGTTCTAGACTTGAAGCCAGTATCAAGATGGTAGTAAGGAAATACGATCCAGTTTGATAAATATAGAGGCCAGATTTTCTACTACCTTTTAGCCTAATCTCCCTAGAAATCTTCTAGTAGGATTAGTAAGGAGAAAGGGTATAAGGATAGTAAAAACTAGGAAACCCCCCTATAAGATACAAAATGCTAAGGCCTAATAGGTCTAAAAAAAAAAACTCCTATAGAAATAAGTGATGAAGAGTCTATATCTACTTTTTCTCCCCCTTCTCCTTCTCCTGGCCTGTTTAGGACAGGAGAAAAAAGAGGATATCTTTAGTCTTCTCCTAAAAAAGAAAACCAAAAACCTATAAAAAAGACAATATAACTAATAACTACTACGCCTAGTACGCCTAGTATACCTTCCTTTTCCCTTTCCCCAGAACAATATCTATGCGAGGCTTTAGAAAACCTAATCCGGGCCTATAAAGAGCTAAAAGGAGACAAAAGAGAAGAACAAGTTAGACAGCTAGTGGACTATACACAAAGTGTCCTAGTAGGAGAAAACCCCTTTATAAGAGAAGAAGAAGAAGAAGAAGAAGAAGAGGAAGAGGAAGAGGAAGAGGAAGAAGATGTCTTAAAAGGACTAGTAGAAGAAGTAAGAGCTCTCTGTAAGGAGGTAGCCTCTACTAAAGAAACCTACGCAGAGAGGCTAAAGAAGGACCTTCGTCCTTCGTCCTCCTTACCTCCCTTACTATTGCCATTGTCGTTTATCCCTCCTCCTTTTAGTAGAGTAACTAGTAGCACGCCTAGCTCTAGTTCTACTTCTACTAGTATAGTGGTGTGATTTGGCCTCCTGGATTTAACATCTAGATTAGGCATAGCTTTAGGAGAGCCTAGGCCTTCCACATATTTTATATAGATTGGTCTGGAGCCCTAGAGTCTTTAACAACTTAGACAGGACCAAGAGATACACACTTTTCCTTTAATATACTCTTTTCTTCCTTTCTTACTAACTAATTTCCTACTAGCTAATTATAACTAACTAATAAACTAACTATACCGTAACTTCCTGTCTAAGAGTAGTTGTACCCTCCTATATTTTTTATGGCATTCTATATAGGGACAATAACAAGCTCTTTAGATTAGAAGTCTGGTACTCTATATATAGGAAACGTATAGGAACTATCTAGAACGATCTAGAGCTATAAAACAGAAGGACGTGTAAAAAGGGAGGCGAAGAAGTACGGACGTATTAGCAACTAGTGCGCAGCCACCTCTATAGAAATGAATTAATAATATATACCAAGCTCTCTATATGGGAATGGCAGTTAGCAAATAGCAATAGGAAGGTAAGTACGTAGTACCATAAGACGGAGGATAAAAGGGAGTGTAACGGAACCTTATAGTAGTAACTACGGTGGGTTCTATTAATGGGCTAGGTGTGTAGGTAAACAAGAAGTCAACAACTTAATAATAACTGGTGGAGTAGTTGCCTAACAGATTAACTCCAATTGTATTCTAAGATTTACTATAAGGAGAGAACTATCTACGGTAGGGACTAAGGTCCTTTAAATACATAACCGTACTCCTATAAAATCCTCTCTTGTACGTAAGGTACGTGTTATATATAAGGTACGTAAGTTCCTCCCGTTCCTTGCGTTTAATATATAGTATATTACGTGACCTTGGTTACTATTCCTCGTTATATAGTTCTACCGGTTCCATCCTAGACTGTGCCTATATTAACTAACTAGCTTCTTCTGGCTCTTCCCTAAGTAGTCGTAATATTGTACTTAAGCTATCCGTAATACTATCTCCCTCCTCTTTATCTTCGTCCTTAAAGATTTCTAATATCTCCAAGTCGTCTACTAGAGGTGTAATGTCTGTTTAATTAGTCTAGTTAATATCCTTACTTATTATACCTAAAGCTTCTTCTTCTTTATACGCGCAACGTCGCGCTCGCACTATTGCTGCTCTACTATTATTAGGTGAAGTCATGCCGTCTCCATATTCTTATTATGTGAAAGAGGGGTTAGTTTGCGTTGCGCTAGTAAGTCCTTTGTCTTAATAACCCTCTTTTTATTTAGAGTGTACTAAAGCAAACGTTTAATTATCTTGCAATGTTCGCTCTACTTTTAACGCTAAGTATACGCGTCCTATAACTCTTAGTAGTCTTTAAGTTCCCTAAGTAACTTATTATAGGGTCTTATGTTTAATCTGCCGCTATAAAGCTTAACGGTGACCTGGCGCAGGCCCTAGCTAAGCTTAAGCGTTCTTAGGATGCGGAGTAGAAAGCCTTAAACACTCAGATTACGGCATCCGCTTAGTTACCCCGTCTTAAGAAGGTTTATAAGAAGGTTCGTTCTAAGGAGTAGAAACTTATAGAATAAGGCCTATAGGAACTTAGTAATAAAAGAATAGACTCTCCTCCTACAAGGGAAACAACTCTAAGTAGCTTGGTAATTGCTCCTCTTAGGTCCCCCTTAGGTAACTCATTCTTTAGCGATTCTTCTTTGTTAATACTGCCTGACCCTTTCTCTTTTAATACTCCTATACCTTTCCTATAGCTTTCTCTAGGTTACTTAGTAATTCCTAGGTAGTCTTACTATAGCCTATCCACTTTACCTTATACTATGTTTTATTATCAACGTCCTTATAACTAATAATCTTTAAAACTTGCTATTCGTCCTCCTCTTACCCTCTATACGTGTCTACCTCGTAGACTGGTGGCTTAACATTCCTATATGCTAGTTCTAGTATTACGATATGCTATATAGGGTAGATTCTTATTTTAGCTAGTAGGTTTAACTTATATATAACTAATAAAATTCTTTACGTAATTTTAAAAGGTCCTAGTCTAATATAGTCTAACTTCTTACTTAGTTATCGACTCTTAAAATTTTTATATAGTAGCTATACTTTATCTCCTTCCTTAAGATCTGGTCCCTTAGATCTCTTAGTATTATAGTACTTTTTTATTTGCTTTTATACTAGTTTAGCTATTTCTTTAAGGTCTATATAAAGATTTATTAACATCTCTATTCTTTCTTTAGCTGTGCTACTTGTTTTCTTTACTTATTATAGTAATAACGATATTCTTAGCTCGTACCCATAGTTCGCCTTAAATAGTAATATTCCCATTCCTTCCTATAATATTACATTGTATACAAACTGTATAACTAGTAATAACAATACCCAATTATTTTATACATAATTAATATAGTGCCTTAGATACTGTTCTAGTGTCTAATTTAGTCTTTCTATCTGTCCGTCTATCTACGGATAGTATACTATTAATATTACTACTCAAACTCCTTATTCGGCTAAGAATACCTCCTAAAATACTGCTATAAATCTTGGATCTCTGTCCGATATAACTTTACCTAGTACTCCATGTCTTATAAATACTTCCTTAATATAGATTCTAGCGATATCTTTTACTAATATTTCTTTTGTGCATGCTATAAAGTACCCCTACTTTATAAGCTTGTCTACTATTACTAAGATCGCGTTATAATCTTGTCCTATAATAGGATCTCTTAACTTTAGTAACTTAATAATAAAGTCCTACAATATAACCTCCTATAGTCTTTCTAGTATTTTAATAGGTTATAGCCCTCCGTACAGCTTATGCCTTATTAGTTTATTTCTCTGGTAATCTAGATATTCTTTTATAACTTATCTTACTAGTCCCTAGATTCCTTAAATAATATACTCCTCTTAAAGTCTTAACACTAAGCCCATAGCTCCATTATGTCCTTAAGTTAGTCCCTCATAAAATAACTTAATAAACTCTTTTATAATAGACCTTAGAATATAAGTTACTTTTCTATTTTTATACTATTCCGTGTCTAGATCCTCTGCCTATATATCTTAGATCTTCTACGTCTAATTATTCTCTAGTAACTTATAGATCTAACTTTCTTTAGTTACTATAACTTTTAGATAATTATACCTAATTAGTCCGTCTTGGTCTTTTTGTGGTAAAGCCCCTAATAGCTTTTTGTTATTTTATAGTTTAGCTTTTCTACTTAGAGCGTTAGCTCGTGCATTATCTGTACCCTTAGTATGCTAAATTTCAAAATAATATTCTATAAGCATTTCCGCCTATCTAACCTGTCTTTGGTTAAGTTCCTTTATTATTAAGAATCCTGTAAAGTTTTTATAATTTATCTTAACTATAAATGGTTTCTCTATGCCTTATAAGAATGCTTTTTATTTTTTTAACGCTGCAACTATACCTAACAACTCTTTATTATAGATGTCATAGTTTAGTTCTAGTAGTATTATCTTTTAACTATAATACGCCACTAGATACTATACGTCCTGGTGCTTCTATAGTAAATATACTTCTAGTGCGAAGTTTAATACATCTATCTTAACAACCATCTCTAACTTTGGTTAATAGATCTTAAGGATTAGTTCCTAGGTAAACAACTCCTTAAGTTCTTTAAATAACTTCTTTTGCTTATTAGCCTATACCTATAGTTCCTCTTTCTTCATAAGCCTTATAAACGGCTTAATATTTTTTAACTACTGTGTAATAAACCTCCTGTAGTAGTTATAAAACCCTAGGAATAATCTTAACTATATAACATTCTCTAGTTCTTGCTAACTTACTATAGCTTTAACTTTCTTTAGGTCTATACTAATACATCCTAGTTTAATAATAAATCCTATAAAATTGGTCTTCCTAGTAAAGAACTCGCATTTTTTAATTGCTACTAGCATCTGTTCTTCTTATAGTCTTTTTAAAACCTATTTAATGTATTCTTTATATTCTTCTTCGTTCTCTAAGTAGATAATAATGTTGTTAAGGTATACTATAATAAACTTATTAAGGTGTTCTCCTAACACACTATTAATTTGCTTTTAGAATATTGCTAGTGTATTTATAAGCCCGAATTGTATAACTAATAGCTTATATAGTCCTTCCTTTAACATAAAAGCTGCCTTCTATTTGTCTCCTTTCTTAATTCTAACTTAATAGTACGCCTATTTTAGATCTATCTTTATAAAGATCTTTACGTTGCCTATCCTATCTTAGATTTCGCTAATTAAGGGTAAAGGATATATACCTATCCTTCCTAGTAATACTATTTAGCTGTCTATAGTCTATATACATCCTAAGTTTTCCGTTTTTCTTTAGGATAAATAGTACTGGATATCTTACTAATAACTACAATAGTCTAATATATCCCTTTTTTAAGTTCTCCTGGATAAACCCCTTAAGCGCTACTAACTCTGTTTTAGTAAGCTTATAGATTAAAAAGAACCTTAGACTTATTCCTGGTTCTAACTCTATCTTATAGTCCTATACTGTATACTCTAATAGCTTCTTACTTTTTAGTAACTATAGCTTTTTACTATACTTATAGTATCTCTTTAGTATATAACTTAAGCCTTACTTAGTCTCTTTATATATTACTCCAACTTAGTACTATACCAACTTGGTTTGCTATCGCACTTTACGTTATAAAGTATCCTTAATATTAACCTAACCTGTAACCTAATTAATTCTTAGATTGTATTTCTATAATTAAGGTATTCCTAGTATCGCCTTATTCTATCCTAGTAGTAGGATATTAAAAGACATTCTAACTTATCTCCCTTTAATAGTTAATTAAATAGGTCCTATTTTAAGATTAATAATACCTCCTCTATAGGCTATCTAATCTCCTAAAATTGTTATAAGTGGATATAGGTATTCCTTCTATCTATATAGTAACCCCATTCTTTCCACTGTTATTAGTAATATATAGTTCCTTATTACTCTACTATCTATTAATACTTCGAACTGCTAATCTTACTATTAGACGCGTAAATTTAGGTATTGTTCTTAAATTCCTTTAAGGGTCTAAGGCTCTAATATTAGTTCCCTCTAGTCCTATACGCCTCCCCTTTTCCTAACTATTGGCTACTAGATCCTATTTATACTTAGTCCAACTTAGGCTAATACTTAGTTTATTTCTTTTCCTCTATATACTATAGATAAATATTTTCTAGGCACTCCCACCACTATTATCTATCTAGGTATTCTTCTATAAGGAATCTTTCTAGTTAAAGTATTAAGTTACCTAACTCCTAAACTTCTACTAGGTGCCATCTATATATATACTTAGTATTCTTAAACCGCTTTTCTTCTAGTACCTAATATATCCTTACTAGATATTTCCGGTTTTTATCTTTTAGTGCCCTATATATGTTATACGTATCATCTACATAAGCTATCCACAATAGTGTATAATACATTAGGTGTTTTAGGTTAACTCTTAGCTTATCTTTACTCTTAAGTTTAAACCTATACCTAGTTAACCTAGCTACTAGTAACTCTACTATAGGTACTAAGATTTATTGCTCATTTCTCTAGTCCCTAAATCCCTCTTCTAGATTCCTTAACGTTATAATTAATGCTCCTTTAATGTAACTTATACGTTTTTCCATAATAGGTTAGTCTTAGATAACTTTTTTATTTAGCTATATATAAAAATCTTCCTATTTATTATTATATCGTTACCTATACTACTTTCCGTATAACTGGTTTAGTGTGTATAGTTTATCTATTAGAAAGTACCTTATTATTACTGCGTTATAATATCCTTTGGTATATCTTTCTTTAAATCTAGTTAAAATCCCTAGATTCTCTTCTTATTCCAGTTTATCTAACTACTTTACCCTAGGCGTGCCTGTCTTAGGCCTGTTAGTAACTCTTTATATAGGTGCTCTGTCCCCTCTATAACTTTATACACTAGATCTCTAATCTACTTTCTATTCTTGCTATATAATAATTCTTTGCCTGAACTTATCTATAGTTTCTTATTTTCTGCGTCTTATAGCTAGGTCCTTAAAGTCTTTTTGCTTCTTAATCCTAGTATTAACTTTTTAATCTTTAGGTTAAATACTATGTTTACCTAGAATTGCTAACGTTCTTACTTATTCTCCAAACTTATAGTTCTTAAACTTGCGTCCTGTACTTATTCGTTTGTTACTAAACTAAGTTACTACCCTTTCTTATTAGTTTTTGTCTGTTATGGGCTCCTAAGCTATCCTTATTATATCTTATAAGTCTAGAGCCTTCCTTATCTCTTTTTAAGAATCTTAGACCTATGGCCTTTTGCCTTTATTAAGTAATAAGCTGGCATTAGCAGTTATCTACTTGCCTAGTTTCTTCTAAACATTGCTCCTATTATCTTGTAAAGCGATGGAAATCGTATCTAATGGTGTTATAATGCCCGTTATTAAACCCTGTTCTGTAATGGTCTTAGTCTCTACTTCTATTTTAACTTCTCTAAGGTTTATATACTCCTAGTAAGCTGCCTTTATTGCCTTATTATTGGTAAATACTTTGCCTATGTCAAATTTATTGTCCTTAATATCCGTTCTACGAGCTAGTTTGTTAGTTCCTCTAAACTTAGATAACTTTAGCTTCTATAGCTAATAGCTTGCGCCATACTTAGCGTCTTTATAAACTTAGTATACATTGCTATAACAAAATGCAAAACTGTTAGTTAAACACTCTTTTATTCCTCACAGTATACTATCGTCCCTCTATACGTACGTGTTTTCTACTGCTAGTCTGGTTCCCTTTACTATATAGTTACTCTAACCACTTCTATAGTCTCTAGCGAAATAACCTTATTTTCCATAATTTATGCAAGCTTCGTCTCTAAACTATTAACTTTGCTATAGAGTCCGCCTAAATGTCTTCTACTACTAAGATCCCTAGTTTGGCCTCTATTCCTTAGTCCTATAATTACTAGATCCTTAACCTCTGGGTTTCTATAGTTTCTTTATCTATCTCTTAGACTCTTTAGTACCGCTTAGGTCTATTAGCTCTGCGCCATTCTATAGTTTTTGGCTTTATGTCTGTTAATGCGTACTCTATGCCTTATATAACTATAGAACTCTATCCTGGCCTCTCTTAGCCTACTCCCTTTGGTAGACCCTATTATTAATCTTAATTACTTAATTAATTAGCTCCCTTAGGGTGTCCGCATCTTCTATTAGAATGATTGCGTCTTGGACTTTAGCCTTAAGTCCTTGTTTATACTATGCCAAAAGCGCCTTGTTATTCCACTTAACTTATATAGTAAGTGTCTAAAACTGTATTGTATACTCTATTGCTAAAGTTTATTATACTAGGTTCTAAAGCTTTTGTTTTACTATAGTTAACGCTTTAGGGTCTCTAAATACTTATATTAGCCGTTCCGCGAACCCGTTCCAGTTAGTAAATATATATTATACTTCTTAATTAGCAGTCGTTAAGCTGTTTGCCTATATCTTAGTAAGATAAGATTTAAACTATTTTAGTGCCCTTCCTATCAAGAATAGTCCTGCGTATACTACTTAATCTATAGGTGTCGCTAACTTTACTCCTTCCTGCATAACCTTAAAATACATCTATGTAAGGAATCCTTTGAGCTTTAACTTCTCTCCTAAAAATTGTTTAATTAAAGGTAACTTAACCTTTACTGCTCTAATCCCATTAATGCGTTCTTTAAGTATCCTATTATTATCTAGTAAGCGATTAACTATTTTCTGTAACTAACCTCTTGTAATTAACTGCGAATTAGTATTTGCTATACTAGTATCTCCGCTTAATCTTAAGGTAGTTGCTGCTGTCGATAGCATCGTGACTAGTGCTTTAGGTGGCATATTGTTTGACTTTATTAATACTATAACTAGGTAGTAAATGTGTAACGGAACCTTATAGTAGTAACTACGGTAGGTTCTATTAATAGGCTAGGTGTATAGGTAAATAAGAAGTTAACAACTTAATAATAACTAGTGGAGTAGTTGCCTAATAAATTAACTCTAATTATATTCTAAGATTTACTATAAGGAGAGAACTATCTATAGTAGGGACTGAGGTCCTTTAAATACACAACCGTACTCCTACGAAATCCTCTCTTATACGTGAGGTACGTGTTGTACGTAAGGTACGTAAGTTCCTCCCGTTCCTCGCGTTTAATACGTAGCACACCACGTGACCTTGGTTACTATTCCTCGTTATATAGTTCCACCGGTTCCATCCTGGACCGTGCCTATATTAACTAACTGGCTTCTTCCGACTCTTCCCCAAGTAGTCGTAACATCGTACTTAAGCTGTCCGTAACAGGGAGGACTATGGTACATCAGGAAAGGCAGAGAAAAGTCTTCTACATTTTATTTACTATATTTATAACAGCCTATATAATTATTCTCGCATTTATAGGAGCTACCTTTAAATTTATAGCAATAATGGCAACAGTACTAGTAAAATAATTATTAGGAATGTTAGGTCCATTCTATAATAATAGTAAAGGCGCTAAAAAGGGAGAGAAAAGTAAGTAGCCTATTAAACCGTAAAGCTCTCCTAAATAAGGGCATGCAATACTAACCCTAACCCCCATAATATTAGGGACTGACGACCCTTAATAGACTAGGGATAAGGGTTATAATATCCACCTACCTATCTCTAGAGAAGCTGTAGGTTCGCCGCCTTCTATAGGACTACTAATAGAACGAGATAAGGTATATGTTATAGCCCAGCCTATACCAGCTCTAGGAACTCCTAAGACCCCTTACTTTACAGGACAAAACGTATTATAATTTATTAAATAGTATAAGCAACTATGTATCTAACATTATATTGCGGACACTAAGAAGTATTAAGAACTTCTAGAGTATTGCGACTATTGGATAGGGATATGGATCTATAGCCTGCTAGAGTTTGTAATTGGAAACTGGATAGAACTTATAAAGAAGCTTAGGACAGACTATAGAGGAAGTAACTACTTTTAACAAGTTAAAACAGTAGAGTTTTTAGAGGCTTATATGCTGTAGTATAGGAATAATCCACCTAGTAGTATACGTGAATACTATAGGCAGTTTACGTTAATCTCCTAAAAGGTTACTAAGGCTGGTAATTTAGAAAACTGTAAATAAGAGTACTAGTTCGCAAGGGGACTCCCGTTTAAGTATTAAAGGTATGCTATAACTAAAACAGGAGCCAACCTAGATAGATAAGAATCCTTTAACTTCTATCTAATAAAGAGAGCTATAAAAGATAGGCTTAATTTGCATAAAGGCGCAGATTAGCTGTTAATAATAAACCCTAAGGAGCAAGGCCTTTATTAGCTAGTTAGATAGTTCCGTAATTAGCAACCAGCTATAACTAACCAAAGAGATACTGCTCTTTAACCGCCTATAGTCTCTTAGCTAAGTAAGTCGGTAAGTACCTATTAAACGACTTAAGAAGCAGATCCTAAACTAGAGAAACTTACTAATTAACTCTAGAAGCTTAATCTTGGGACAGTTAAATTGGCGAGCATTGCATCTTTAATACCATTTCTAGACAGGATTTGCTAAGATCTAATATAGTATACACAGCTCCTAAATAGGGCGTTAGTGCATTAAGAACAAATAGGCCTAAGACTGGCACTAAATAACAGACCACAGCCGCCCTATAAGGGAGCGCTATAAGAATAATATAAGCCGGGTCCAGAAAGGTATAGAGGGCTAGGAAACTTTAGCGTATACCCAATATAAGCTTAAACGTGTTATAGGTGCGGGGTTCCTACTATTTTATTAATTAGTGTCCACAGCTCCAGAAATTAGTTTATCGTGGTTTTATATATATAAATAAGAATAACTAAATCTGCTCTAGAACACGTAAGCGTTTAGGAAATATAATTCCATATTTACCGAGTAACAATTAGATTTAGTTCCTTAAAGACTGGCTAAGGTAAAACGCGAATATTAATCCTAATGCTCTAGGGATAGGTGTCTAACCAAAGGCAGCTTTAGTAGAGCTTATATATGGAAGTAACGCTAAAAGTAAGGAGGAACTTGGCAAGTCCTAGGAGGATGTATACCAAGTAGAATTAATATGCGTTAATTTGGTAGGAGCTGCAACCCAGTTGCAGCCTACGCCATAGTTATATAATCTTAGGAGACTATAAGGGGAAGTAAGAGTAATAAAGCCGCCTCTAAAACCGTCTGGTTAGCAACCAGCAGTAGTTTAAAATATACGACTAGGAGAACATGTCCAAATTACCCTATAGGCTTAATAGTAGGCTCCTTAACCACCGCTAAACAATAATAAGATTAATAAAATGGACTATACCAAATAGCTAAGATAGATGGAGTAGATAGTGGATATAATAATAACAGCTAAAGCACTACAACTAAAGCCAGTTAGGATAATAGATATACTAAAGGGAAACGTGCTAAGTTTAATAGTAATAGCGGACAAGATCTTATTAAAAACTATTAAAGTTACTGTTAGAGACTGCCTTGTGTATATGCCTAAGGTTACAAGGCTATTCTTTAAGCCTCTCCTACCACCTCTTATAGAGCCTTACTAACAGAAGTAAAAGGACGTTAAAGTATCTATATTGTTAGTACACCTAACGTTCTATATTAATTAAGCCAGCTTAACAACTGCTAAGGTGGATTAGATTAAATAAGAAGCAGGATTTATTTGGTTTTAAAGATGGTACCTAAAGGTAAAAGCGTAGATAGGAGACGAAAGGGCTAAGTGCTTAATTAACTCTAGAGCGGAGCTTAATCTTATTAAGTAAAGTGTGGCTCTGTAACACGGTTTACCAATATTAAGCCTACCTTTATAATTATAGGGTATATATCTAACGTCTGCTAATAGGACTTAGTCTAAGTTTATTAGATTGGTATATGCGGTCCCTATAGTAATAGGTAACGTCTTAATATCTACAACGTTTATTACTGTAGGGGAAATGTTATATAAGGTAATACTTAGTAAACTATGGTTAGTAAGGGCTAGACTGGTAATAAAACAAACCGCAACAGGCTAGGTATATTGCATTATTTAATTAAAAAATGGTAGAGTTAAAATAAGGTTTTTAACATCCTATAAGGATGCGATGTTCTTTAAACTAGATAAAGGCATTAATATAGACAATAGTTTAGGAAATATATAACCGGTGCAACCGCTAGGATTGTATCTGGGGTTACTTATGACCTAGCGCATTGGGATAAGGAGGACGTTAAGATTAAGGAGTAGGGAAAAGAGGTGCAGCTCTAACACAGACGCTTACTGTTTTAGATATCCGCTGGGCAGAGCTATTAGTAGGAAGAAGAATAAAATATTAAATAGAGAAAGCTTAACAGTAAAGTATTAAGGGAAGTCCTAAAGAAACACTTAAAAAAGAATTGGAAGCCAGTATTTAAGGTAAAAGTTAGGTCCCTTACATATCAAATATTAAAGATAATGGATCTATTTATAATGCGAACGGAAGGCTGCCGGAGCAAGGCCCGATAAAACGCCATAAATATAGCAACTATATATAAATAAAAGGCAGATAAAGTCCACCTAGTTAATTTATTAGTACTAGATAGAACAGTTATAGGAGGTATAGTGGAATAGCAAGAGGTAGCCTTGCGTTAATAAAAGGCGTCTATTTAGGGGTTGCATCTTGGTCTATACAACTATTTCCTTAAACCACAATACACTAAGCTGGCCTATAGTGCACAACTAAAGCCAAAATAATTAGAGCGTATAATTATGGGAGATATTCAGCTAAGAGAATAAGAGATTCTTAAGGCTATGTTGTTTAACTAAGAAGAGGCTTTAGTATGGGAATTCTCTAAAATAGGCCGCGTTAGCAGGGACGTAACTCTACCACTAAAGATTAAGACTATGCTATATAAAGTATGGCAAGTACTAAACTTTCCTATACCAAGTGCCCTATAAGGAGAAGTAATAAGTATGTTATAAGAACGACTAGCTTAAGGGACTTTAGAGTATTGCAAAAACCTATATAGAAATCTATAGTTTCTTATAAGTAAGAAGAAATATAAGAAGTACTAACTAATAAATACGGTAATAAATACTAACTGAGTAACTATTAGGGATGCAAATATGCCGCTATATGCTAATAAGTTTTCTAAGGAGTTTATAGGGTGTAAGGTTATATCTCTAGTGGACTTCTTCTCTAGCTATAACTAATTAGAGCTTAATATTAAAAGCAGGAACCTAATAGCTTTTATAACACCTCTAGGACTTTTATAACAAATAATGGTACCTATGGGAGGCATAAATTTAGTAGCCTAGTTTGTAAAGACAATTACTAAGATCCTAGAATAACACATCCTATACTATACCCTACCGTTTCTAGATAATATTACAGTAAAAGGTCCATAGATAGTGCATAATAGAGAGGAGAGTCTTCTAGGCGTATGCAGATATATTCTGGAATATATTATATAGCTAGACGGAGTGCTTATAGATTTGGAACGAGCTAGGTGTATAATCTTAGGTACAAAGTCTTACTTCTATAAGAATAAAATTATAGTGGTTAGTTACCACTATAATAGAAAAGGATAATATCTAGAAGAGTTAAAAGTTACAAAGATTATTTACTAGAGAGACTGTAAAGACGTTACGTCCGCCTAAGCTTTTCTAGGGGTTGTCGTATATTACTAAATATAGGTGGAAGACTTCGCAATTAAGGCAAAGCCAATCTTCTAACTGCTATAAGTAAACGTTCCATTTATATAGGGCATAAAGCAGATTGCTGCTATAAAGACTTTAAAGCATATAATTACTACTACACTTGTACTAGTTTAACTGGATTATAGTAAGGGGGCAGGGCTAATTATTTTTACCGTTAATAGATATAAGAATAGATAGGGGTGCGGTCTTATATAACTAGACATATAGGTTATTATTACCCATATTAATATAAGAGCGGTATCTAGTCTTAAGCGGAATAGAAATATAACTTAGGAAAGCTTAAATATTAGGCGTTATTATATGCGTTAAAGAAGTATCGCGTATACTTATACGGCGTTCGCTTTACGGTAAAGATGGACGCGAATACCTTAGTTATATAACTGAATTATACTGCCACTAATTTACCTAGAGCCTTAATAACAAGATAGCTAGCATAGATTTAGCTATAGGACTTTAATATTAGACACGTGCTAGGGAAGAAGAATAGCCTAGTTAATAGACTTTCGCGACGGCCGCCTAATAGTAAACAACCTAATAAGCCAACTAAGGATATTAAAGAGTTTATTAACTATAAGCTGAGTGCCTTAAAATATATAGCTAGCCCTTTTAAAATGGAAGCAGATCTGCCATTAGACGACTTATATTTAGAGGAATCTTAGAAGATTATAAAATAGCTAGTAATCTTATAATGTCCAGAAGAAATAAATACTAAGAAATTTAAAAAGTTTAAATGGCATACGCTAAAGTTTCTAGTGCGTAATTAACAGCTCTTCTGCTAATAATCTAAGAACATGCTAATGCGGAGGGTAGTTAATAATGAGACCACTTAGTAAGAAATTATTGAGAGCCTTTATAACTGGAGTGGATATTATAGACGGGAGGGAATGTACCAGAGGGTCTTAAATTAATATTAGTGGCTAGGACTATGGGATCAAATATTATAGCATATTAAGTTGTGCCTATAGTGCCAGGAATAACAGCTGGGATAGGAAGAAGAAGTAATATACCCTACGTGGGAGTCTACCTTATGGCAATAAGTAACAGTAGATATTATATTTATACCGCCAAACCATCTCGGATTCTAGTACCTAGCTATTACTTAAGAGTATATATCTAGATGGGTAGAAGCTCGGGCCCTTTAAAAGAAGAATATAAAGAGCATAGCAAAGTTCCTCTATAAAGATATTATCTGCTAATAGGGAGTATTTAGACAGCTCTCTGTAGATAGTAGAGGAGAGAATACTAATATTACCGCTACGCTCGCAGAGCTCTATAATATTAAAAGGGTTATAGCTTCCGTATATTACCTATAGGGGCAAGGCTTAATAAAGCAGGGCCATAAACCTATAATAGACGCTTTGGCGAAGATAGACAGCTTATAGCTAGACAATCTTTATACTGTCTTATGGGTAGATAGGATAACTATTAAGCGGTCTATGGGAATAACACTAGTAAGAGTTATATGCGGATATAAGCATATCCTTCCTATTAAACTCTGCATACCTACTTAGCAGATGCTGCCTTAGGAAACGGTCCAGACCACCGCAGAGCTATTAGCGCTTTATATAAAGCAGTTTAACTAAAAAGACGTAGATATACAAGAGGCTATTATATATACAAGACGGCTGAGAGTAGTAAATAAAGAGTATTTTAATAATACCCATTACATTCGCCAGGACGGATTTTAGGTTAGAGATATAGTTATGCTTTATAACACGCAGCTTAAGTAAGATTATTCTAGCAGTTGCAAGTTAGATCTAAAATAGCTAGGACTGTTCCGTATATATAAGAGTTACCCGCATAAAGGATAGTACTTAATTAAGGATCTTAATAGTACGCTGTTCCGCAACTAAACTCCAGGGAGTAGATTAAAGAAGTTCTATTAATAATAGGTATTTAAAGTCCGTTAGGAGGACCGGCTTAACCAGTTAGGCGGAACTATGCTATAAAAGATAACAGCAGAGCTAGAGCCTAAGGAAGATGTTATATAAAATCCACTAGTATCGCAACGCTATATAGTTTAAGAAGTGCGCATTTTAGAAGGATCGTTTAATAGAACTAAGTATGAAATATTTAACTAGGGGATAGTTAAGTTCTAAGGTGGGGGAGGGGACGTAGATAACAGCCGTGCAATCTATTTATTTGCTGTATTTCCTAAAGCTCTTTCTATTACGCTTTCTTATTTGCCTTTTTAGTTATAGGAATCTATTACATGTTAACAGTAAGGTAAGGGCAGAAGAATGTTTATGCGCAACTATTTAGGTTTATTTACTGCAAAGATATCAGTTCCGCTTACCGCCTTTACTAAGCTAATAGCGATTTTCTATTCTAGGGATGGAAAATTATAATTAGTCTATTTAGCAATTAGAGCTAGCAGAACCCCACACCGCCACTAGATTTAGTAGACCATTTAGATTAGGAAACCCTATTAAGAACTTTACCTTTTTACCCTTAATAGACCTTAAAGATAGTTATAATTAACTAAAGAATAGACCAAGCAGAATTAATAACAGTATACTTATTATGTCTTTATTAAGCAGACTGCTGGTACTATATAAAGGAGCTGAGCAACAGATTAGTAACATCCTTACAGAAGTTAGAGGTTTCGTAGTTAATTGGCGTTGGGCTGTGCTTATCTAAATCTATAACGAGATTCTGCTCTTAAGAGAGAACTACATAGATACTGCTAGTATGGTAGTTAATTTTATTAATCAGAATAATAGGTTACAAGCATCTCTAGGAAGGGACGCGTTCTTATTAATCTTTAAAAATATCTCTAACGTTAGTAAAATGGCAAAGGATTAAAGAAATTAGTATAATAAGGCCAGAGAAACCATCCAAAAAGCCTAGGGATAAGGTGTTCTTAACAGACCGCTTAAATACGCAGTCTCCTACTACTTCCTTTTTACCGTCCAAAAGCTCACCGTCTACCCACTTTATAAAGTAATGGCGTAAGTTAATAAGGCCCTAGTCAAGAGGCTTAATTATCTAGGATACGGCATTAAGAATACTACTTAACTATAGCCAACCGATTTCGCGCTTACGCCTAAGATGTCAGGACGGGCAATATTAGACAAGGTGGTGAATAAGCATAGTTTAGGAAGACACTTAACTGGCTTCCTTGTTCCAAATAAGGACCTACCGCTAAGAAGTGGAAGACTAACTACTATAGGACCAGAGGTTACTAATATTAGAGTTAGGCAAGTAGGAGAGAGCTTAGCGCTTACACTGCGAATATATTCTTAATATACTTCTAACATAATAAATCTATTAACCTTTTAACCATTAACACCTGTTTAAGGAGGAGGCATTAGTATTATACCAAGCCCATCTTAATAAGGATCACCTATATCAGTTAACTCGCCTTTATTTTCTATAAATAAAAGTATTCTTGCAGCTGGAACGCCTATTAGCTTACCCCCGCGGCTGCCAGTATCCTCTTTAAAAAGGAATCTAAGGAGAGGGCTAACGGTTACTTACCTAAAAGTAGGAGGGCTAGGAGTAGAATTAATATTTAATAAAAATGTTATTAAGCCTAAAGATAATGAGGAGTATATTAAGGAGACTATAGATACTATGGCAATACTCTGTTTAAAAAGAGGGTATAACTATAAAGATAACATACCAGCTTATCTTAAAGCGTCCCTAAACTAAACTACTAAAATTAAACTAACTAAGGTTATAAAGCTCTTACGCAGTTAGTATAGGGCGGCTAGTTCTAATCTAGAGATATATAAGGTCTGCTAGATGCATACGTAAGCTATAGGAGGATATATAGGTTTGGCAATAAAGGGTCTAAACTATACCGCACTATATCACAGACTCTATTTAATATACCATGCTTATAATTACCTTAGCACTATAAAAACAGATCCTACCATGTACTCCTAGTTTAGAAAAGCTTATAGACCTCTAGTTCTATCCAACTCCTTAGGACCGTATAAGTTTATTTATAATTTAGCACTAAGGTTTTCCTATAACAGAGGGGCGTTGCTTAATTAGATGCTGTTACTAGATAACTAAAATATATAGCAGCGAGACGGATCCGTGGTTTTAAATATGTTTAGATAGTAGTAGGATTCTAGCATTTTAGCAATAATTAATAAGTAAATGCGTATATACCGTTATCACCAGTGTTTAATTAATAGACGGCTAAATTACGGCTGGTTAAGAACGATGGTTTATAATCTCTGCTAGTAGCTAATAAGATAAGATCCTTAGTACTACTGTCTCTATTACGCTCTTAGGCCTAACAGCTAGTGGCAACTTATCTCCTACCCTTACTATACAAAGTTTGTGGTTAAGAGAGACTCCACAGCTTTCTGCTATATTAATATTAATATTCCCTCTCTCCTAGAGAGCGGATATAGTGCTAACATAATTTAAGGGAGCGTTTCTCTAAATAATAAAACTAAGGACAACTATATAATCATCCTGCCTGGCATATATTATTACTTAAAATTATAGTAGGCAGATTTTAAAGCATAAGAATTAACTAAGGGTAATGAATTTATACACAAGATCTCTAATTAAGACTGGACCACTAAGGATGTAGAAAAATATACGACCAACTAGGTGGCTCAGCCGTGTAAAAAAGGAGATATGTATATAACTATACCTTACCTTCCTTATGGAGCAAAAGGACCTTTAACTGGGACCTAGCGAATAATACTACCATAGTTTATTAGTATTTAAGACAATTATAATTGTTGGGAATGAGGCAAGCGGTCGTCACGTAACGCCGCGGCACTAGCGTGGCGAGGAGTCTTAAGCTCCTCGCCCTTCCTCATTCCAAAGATATTAAGCTTTTAACCAACATCACTATAACCTACTTGAGTAGTCGTTATTAGTGAGTCACCCTATATAACCAACACTGATCAGTGGTTGAATACACAGTTAACTACAGAGCAGCTAGGTTTTCGAATAGAAGAGACAGTCTCGTGTAGGGGTGCTATATGCGCTTATATGGAATGGATCCCAGCGATACTGTACTACCTTAGACTTGCGGAAAACTAGTAATAGAAGTGTTATTAAGTACTAGGAGATACTAAGTTACGTCTATTACGCAGAACAACCGCGTTTATAAAGATTTGGTTAAGTACTTTAGGTCAGAAGTGTTACTAAACCTAGGGTCCCAAGTCAATGTCTAAAACGCGTTAAATAATATCTCAAATTGCCTACCTCTTGACAGCAAACCTACAAGATTATACAAAACCGAAAACCCTATCTACCTTTAACCTATTATAGCGTTAACCTACCCAAAGAAGTACAAGGAAGACATTAACCTAAAGACATAGAACAAAGACATTAACCCTATAAACGCTAAGCAAAAGAACCTAAATGGATTCTTATTATACTATATAGTACACTACACAGACAGTAAATACAACAACACTATACTATAGTATTGCATAAAGGAGGACTTCGTTGGATAGATAAAGGAAATATAGGCTCTTACAAACAAGCTTATTATATAAGACTTCCATAACTTCCTTTAGGAGAATAGAGTATTTGTCCCTATAGATAGAAGCGCTATTAGAGACAATATTTAGGAGCAAGTTATTAACGTAAAAGAAGAGCACAAATGGACTCTATAAGAGATTAAGCACCAACTACGCACTATAAAGAAGCTCAACTCACAATAGAATCCAAATAATATACTAATAGAGACACATTCAAATTCTATTACTCTAGGCACGAGTTCTTATATTCTATATCCATCACTTCCATTGTCTTTAGCTTCCTAGGATCCACCAATTTAACCTATAACTTTAATTACTAAATAAGAGCAAGCGCAAGATCCCCTTGCTTCGCGATTTAATAACCTTTAAACTCTATTATAGCAAGATTAGGTACCACACCGTGTTCTATTAAGATCTATATCTCTACTGCAGCCTATAAAGCAATCCCCACCTTAATCTCTAATGCAATTTTAACGTGGCCTAATACTGCTTAGAGGCACTTTAAAAATGCTTACAGAGCTTACAAAGCTCTATTCGGACTAGAAAAAGAGGTTTGGTAGGGAACTATATAATATCCTTAATTCAAAGCTATGTATCTTTTATAACTATTACTAGAAGGTTAAACTGGAACCTAACTAATATTATAACACCTATTCCATTATGCTTAAGGGCCGCGCTAGTACCTTCTATTATAATCGTTTGGTAGGAAAAGGATACAATTTCAACTAAATAATATATAAGACAAGATGCCACTTTGAAACAGAGGAGAATAAGCAGCAGTATATATTGGAGTGGAGAGAGACTACCTTCCTAAGGATTATTGCGACAAACCCAGATATTTCTTAACTCGATTATCTCTAAAAGCTCTTTAATTAACTTCAGATAATTTAGTATGGTTTATTTAAATCATATTAAGAGGACTTTAGCCTACGCGATTAAATTATTAGCGTATACTAAGGTGTTAAAGAATACAACCTTGCTCTCTTTAATCCTGCAAATACTTATAAAGGAGTATGTGCTTAATTAAGATCCTCTATTAGCACCGCTCTGCGCTTTTAAGAAGTATAGCAATTTAACACCCAACCTTAACCTACTCCAATCAACCCAGCTAATTAATATAATTATAACTGGACCGACCAAATATATAATGGCCGCGGTAAGGGATACAGCAGAAAGTATAATTAATGTCAACTATAAGGCAATCGTGGAGGTTTATTTCGGAGCGATTATTAGAAGAAGTGCTATATTTATAAGAAGCTAAATTACTAGTTAACTAGGCACCCCCTTAATAGACAAAAGGAGGCATATAATAAGTTTCACCAAAGTATACAAAACATCAGAAACCAAGAGGTTACTATAGCCTACTTCTAAAGCTTCCTGGTTTAATATAAAGGCGAAGAAGATCTTAAGGGTGAGGTTAATATAAGGCCGAACAGCTCCTTATAGATATAGAAATTGAGGACTACTCTCCCAACCAATACTTCACCAAGTATGGTAAGGTAAATGGTACACAAACCATTGCTATCCTTAATAACCAATCTACGCTTTATTCTGTTACAAAGTCAGATATCTTTAACAAGCTAAAGGAAAGTTCCGCGTTCTCCTTTAACAATAGATACTTAGCGAACGTCTTCTATAGTATTATGCCAGATACTAGAGCCGCAGGAGTATCTATAGTAGGAGAACCTTAAGTTCGAGCTCTTTAGCAGCTTAATAGCTCTATTCAGATTAACTAATTAACGGCAGGCTAATATACAATCCGCTTTAGCAAGGGTACTGTAATCTCTCTTAGCACAATCAAGGTCCAAACCCCGTTAGGATATATCACTTTCCATATTATTCCCACGAACACCCTATTTCTATTCTGCATCCAAAATATGGATAAGTTAGGCGTCAAGCTAGATAACCTTAAGAATATGCTCATTTAGGGAGATAATCAGGTGCCCATTATACGTAAGTAGGGTCACCCTTGGTTGCTCCTTTAACAGCTAGAAAAGAGCATTACTTAGAGCCATTTAACTAAGTCAGAGTTACGTCAACTACACCATTACTTTAGTCACCCATCAGTTTATAGATTGCTTAGGGTTCTTTAGCAAGTAGGTTATAAAGTTAAGGCTAAGATAATTAAGCATCTTATAAAGTACTACTATCACTGCCAAATAAACCAGAAGTCCCCTAGCCAATTTAAGTTTACCCTTAAAGATAACTACAACTTCAACTTCTGTATTATTATTAACATTATATATCTTAGCGGCAAGCTAGTACTCTAAGTTATTAACCTCTTAACCTCCTTCTAAGCCGCACGTTTCCTAAAGGATATATCAGCTAGGAACGCATAGGATACTCTTTAATTATACTAGATTAATATCTACCTAGGACCCCCTAATTAAGTCATTTATAACATAGGAAGGAACTTCTTATCTTTAGAGTTTTGGCAATAGGCAAAGGTAATAGAAATTAAGGTCAAGGAAGTCCCTATTAAGGCACACAATAGTGTTAAAAAAGTAGAATAATATTACACGCCATTATAACGAGTATATAAGATTATTTCTTCGGAACTAGAGGGCGCTAGTAAAGAGCTTATCTTATAGATGGCTATTAAGGCTGTTAATAATTCCGCTAGCCTAGATAGGCTTATACCTATATTACTAGTCTTTAGCGCCTACCCTTAAATGACTAATAATTCTCCACCATCCCTATCCGTTACGTAATAAGTGGAGGCTATTCGCAAAGCAATAAAAAAGGTATAACGTCTCTACGCTACGCGCCAGGTCAACAATATACTAGGAATAAAAAATAGCCTAAATACCTTAACTACGCTTAATCTGCCACTCTAATCTAAGGTACGCGTATAGCGTAAAAAGGGAGAATAGTTAGGCCTATATAAACTTATTACAATTAATAGTTAGACTTGTACTCTTTAAATACCCCATAGACCCACTTAATTCCACTTAACTATTATTAAGCCCTACTATAGAAACAACAGTTCTAAGCCTTTATAGGATACCCTAGAGGATACCCCAAAGGAGAACTATAATTAATATACTCTAGAAGGCAACTATAATCCTAATACAATTATAGCAGATATGCTGTAACCATAATGTGGTAGAGGTCGCCTAAAGGGATTATAAAATTGCTAATACCTTATTAATTTTAAAGAGCAATTTGTTACTGCTATTAAGAGTAGAGACAAGTTATTAATAGCCTTTATAACAGCTAAAGAGAAGGCTAACTTTAAGCTCGCAAAACAGCTCTAAAAGAAAGGCCATATTATAACTCTAGGAGCTCCTTTCCAAGTATCTAATAAGCAGGAGATTAACGGTCTTATTATAAGAGAAGTCTTTAAATTTAAGAAGTATAACCCTACTAAGTTTAATAGAGTTCGCATCTTTAAGTTAAGAATAGTTAATAAGATTAAGGGCAAAGCTACTAATACCCCATTTAAGAAGTCAAGACTAGTTATTTAAGGTTATAACAATAATAGCAAGGAAGTAATTCTTATGCAATCCCCTATAATTTAACGAGCTAGTTAGCGAGTTATTATTATGCTAGCTCCCTCCTTAATAAAAAATAGAATGGCGGTTTATTTATAAGATATCACTTAGGCCTATACCCAATCAGAGACGCGCCTTTAGCGCTTAATACTAGCATACTTTCTAGAGTAAATTCGCTACTAATATCCCGAAGATATAATCATGGTTATACTTAAGCCATTATATAGAATCGCAAAGGCAGGAACTTATTAGTGGGCTATTTATAGCAAGCACCATAAAGAGAAGCTCTTAATAACTACTTTTATATTTAATCCCTACTTCCTTATCACAACTACGGGAACTCTATTTAGAATCGTCGGCATATAAACCAATAATATAATTATCTTAGGAGACGACCAATTCTTAGCTCTTAAAGAAGATAAGCTAGTAAAGGCAAATCTCATAGCAAAGCTAAAGGAAAAGCTTAATTTAACAACACTATTACTTTTTAATAGATGCATCCTCTCCCTAAACAAGGATTCTATTGCTTTACGCCAGAAAGATCAAGGTAAGAAGATTAACGTTATTAACGTTAATTCTCCAAAGCAAGGATATATAGAGTAACACATTTATAGAGCTTATGTTGCTTCTATCTATTAACCTAAGGCTTTATTTAATCTCTCTATTGCCGCTTAACACCAGAAACTAACTAAGGATAACGTCCTTGCCCTAAATAAGCGTCTTTCCTAGCAAATAAACTATCTTAATTGGGGACTACTCTATATACCTATTAATCTTCCTACCACTAAGCTCTTTGTATTTATTAATAGATCATTTACAAACAATAAAGATTTTAGCTCCTAGCTAGGATATAAAATCATCATCACAAACAAATCTACTAGAGAGAATGACTTTATAATCTACGGTAATTTTATCTATTGGAGCTTAACTAAGAGCAAGCGTGTTACCTAAAGCGTTCTAGCATTAGAGATATATAGAATAGTTAGCGGAGTTAATATAGCAATTGCAATTAGAACTACCCTAAAGATAATTACAGATTAACTTAAACTCCCTATTATCCCTATAATCGTGTGCACCAACTCATATTCCCTCTACAAGTATTTAGTTAAGCTTAGTACCACAAAGGAGAAGCGCCTTATAATTAATATTATAGCACTTTAGCAATCCTATAAACAGCAAAAACTCTTTAAGATCTAATAGATTAATGGCTAAGACAACCCAGCAGATATAATAATAAAGGCAAACCTAAACAAGGCTCTAGAAACGTTTGTTAACACAAACACTCTATATATACAGGTTAAAGGTTAGGTTAAAAGGGAGTAGGAGCACAACAATCTATAGACCCTAATTCCAACCAGCTAATTAGGATTTTCTATCCCCAGGATAGAAAATTGCTATTGGCTCGCTTATAACTAGCGCCTTAGCGGCCCTAATATAATATGCGCCCACGACTCTAAGTAAGAAAGCACCACGTACTAAAATACAAATTTTAGAATAGCGAGACTTATATTATAATAGCAATAGTAAGTAAGGAGGATTAATATTTGTTACACTAGCCAAGCAGTATTTGTATATAGATGGCAACCACAAAAGAAAAGTTGCTAGTGTTGGGAATAAAGCAAGTGGTCGTCACGTAACGCCGCGGCACTAGTGTAGCGAGGAGTCTTAAGCTCCTCGCCCTTCCTTATTCCAAAGATATCAAGCTTTTAACCAACATCACTGTAACCTACTTGAGTAGTCGTTATTGGTGAGTCACCCTGTGTAACCAACAATAATAACCTTAAGGTCACGGAAGGAGGAACTTAGGTAGAGCTGGCAGATGCTTACCAAGACTTAAAGGCACCGCCTCGCACACTATCTAGACATACTAATCTTTACAGCATAACCCCATACCGCTTCCCTACTGCAGTTAAGCTTACTACTGCCAGTGCCTTGTTTAACACCCTTCTTAATAAATAACAGTAGGATTCTCCAGTGGTAATTTAAGATTATAACCTTCTTCTTGCTAGTAATGGGAACAAAGTTAGGAAATAGATATATTCCTACTATCTTAGGGCTGTTAAGAACTATAAGAATGCGTTCTAGCTTATACGTATAACTAAAATAGAGTGTTTTAATAGCCGCTTATACTTCTACTATATTAACCATAGAATTAATCCTTTAACTATTGCGGTAAATCCAAGTATTATGTCTCCTGTTATTATAGAAGGACAGAGTTATACAGAGTTGCCTAAGGAATTGTGGGACAGAACTAAGTAGGTAGAAGGGCGCGAAAGAGCTATATTATCTAAGAGCTGTCAGTCTTATACCTCTTATACTGCCCAGCTAGGTAGACAAGAGCGGTCTTATTTAACCAGAACGGAGTCTCCTCACTTACTATCTTGGGTTTGTGGTAAGGGTAAGGAGCATATGCGGTCACCTACTACACCTTTATTTCAAAGATAGGCAGGAGTATAAGGTTTCGGAAGTCGTTAGGGGACAACAACTTAGGTGGGGGAGGTATATAGTAGTGTGATTTAGCCTCCTAGATTTAATATCTAGATTGGGCATAGCTTTGGGAGAGCCTAGGCCTTCCATATATTTTATATAGATTGGTCTAGAGCCCTAGAGTTTTTAACAACTCGGACAGGACCGAGAGACACATACTTTTCCTTTAATACACTCTTTTCTTTCTTTCTTACTGACTGATTTCCTACTGGCTGATTATGACTGACTGACAGACTGACCATACCGTGACTTCCTGTCTGAGAGTGGTCGTACCCTCCCACACTAGGAGTAAGAAAAAACAGCTATAAGAAAGGAGGCTATTCCTAATTACAGACTAAAAGGACCAACCTCTAGATACCTTCTCTATACAAAATAAAGTCAGTTAACTATTTACATTAAAACTGCAAGTAGAAAAACTAGTTTTAGCGTTTATAGCTAGAACTAAAGGAAAATAAAATATTCTCCTTATGACTACAGAAGAGTATAATGTAGATTTCCTAGTTAAATATAAGGATATCTGGCATAACTGCTTTACCTTCTAAAGAGATCAAAAACTAGAACCTTAGGTTTAAATTATAGCCCATAGGGTTCCTACCTTATCTTTTTTAGAAGAGGGAGGCTCTAAGCTTATAAAAGAAGAAATTGAGACCTTTAATCCTATAAGGATACAAGGACTACCTAGATAGATCTTATCTAGTATAAAAAGACACGATCTATAAACCAGGTTTGGCTTTATAGTTTTTACTATAGAGAATAAAGAAAAAAGACGGGAAATTCTTAAGCAAAATGAGATTTTAATTGTAGGTACAGCTACTAAGGTAGTAAAATACCTAGAAGTCTCTCCTACTACGCAGTGTACTAGCTATTAAAAATTTGGCCATATAGGAGATAGATGCTCTACTAGAACCTGTAGATATTATGCGGCTATATATCTATTAAAAGACTACTCCTGTTCTACCTATATAATAATAAGTAAGCCCTACTAGCATACTACTCCTCTTTATATTAATTGTAAAGAAAATCACTTTGCTAATAGCAAAGACTGTAAGACTCTTAAAGCAGCTAAACTAGTACGTAGTACTAGCTTAGAAAGTTCTATAGAAGAATAAACAAATAGGATTTTAGAAGGAGGCAACTTCTACTAGATTCTTAAAAAGATATTAAAGAGTAAAAGGATAGGGTTAGGTATTAGGATTTTTTATAGTTTTTCTTACTATTTTCCTATATCTAGTAGCTGTAGCAACTTAGTATTTTACTAGGGAGCTGTAAATCCTTAGGGATTTATAAACTACTAGGATATAGCTACTAGTACATATTATGCTGCCTAGAAAGGATTTATGTATATATAACTATAGCGCCATAGCCTAGAGGCTGCATGCGCAGTATTATACATAGTATAATACAATAGATATAAAAAATAAAAATAAAAATAAAAATAAAAATAAAAATAAAAATTTTTATATTTGTTATTATTTTTATTAATTGGCTAAAAAAATTAAATCTCTTAGTATACCCCACTCTACCTATCTAATATTAAGAATTCCATTAACTACTATTCTAATTTTATCTTTTATTATATGGTATAATAACTTCTAAAGCAGAGTTATCTATTTTCTTATCTACTCTTAAATCTTCTAAGGTTAAAGGACCAGATATAACGGAGCCTTATAGTAGGTACTACGGTAGACTCGTTAATAGGCTAGTGTCGGTATACTCGCTTTATTAACGTGCACGAATATCACTATATTGCGATACGTATGCGGTGTTAAAGTTGGTAGTTAATTTATTGTCTAGAAGTAAGGGGTTGCTCTAAGGTTAGGTTAGCTAGTCTCGCTTTATAGTCTTATAACCACGTTATATAACTAACATTCTGACACTGGAGCAACTCTAAAAAGAAGGCTAATCTACACTCCAAAGTTAAGTCTACTTCTAGACTATTTGTAGCGTATACGCAATAGCTAGAGATCTAATTAATACGCAATAAGGAGAAGAAGAAGAATCGTTAGGGGTAGTAGGTTAATATATTGTGAGGGCCGCTAAGGTGCTAGTGGTAAGCGAGCCAATAGCGATTTTTTATCCCGGGGATGGAAAATCCTAATTAGCTGGTTAAATTTAGGGTCCGCACTGTTATAATTAGTTATATAACACTAAGCTAAATCTAAGTTTGTTTGTTTAACCTATCCTATAACTTATAGGCCGATTTGGTTCGTATTAATAAGCCGTTAAAGAGCCGCGTAGGGATTTCCCTTTGTTATGGCGTTGGCAGGGTTAGCCTCTCCGTTAATCCATTTTACCTTCGTAATCTGTTTCTGTTTATAGGCTTGCCAGAGGCACATTATATTAACTATTAGGCGTTTTTCTTGGATAGTTCTAAGTCGTACTAGACAGTTATATAAGGACTTAGAGTTAGTGCAAAGCACAAGTAGGAGGTTGATTTGTAGGATCTTGTCTACTATAGACTTAATTGCAACGCCGATATTAAAGCCGTGGGCCGTACTATAGAGTTTAGAAGCTAGTACGCTCTAAGTAACTCTTTTGCACTTAACTAAGCTCTAATAAACAATATTGGCCTTCTTTATAGCATTAGCTAGTATAATAATATAGCTAATCTGCGAAGAGAGGTCCTTATTGTTGGTAAATAACGCGTCTGTAAATACTAGTAGCTATAGGGTTTTGATATCTAACTTAACAAACTTAAGGCCTCTATTAGCGTTCTTAATTTGCCAGTTTAGACGCTTATTTAACTGTTTTATATCTTTCTTATTAGGGTTAATTACCTAGGCGGTAAAGGATAAATTAAATAAGGCTTCTGGCTGGCAAACTAAAGCGATATATATACCTCTAGTATATTAAGTGATATACTAGTCCTTTAGGGTTAAGGTTCTTGTAGCTCCTCTTAATCCTATATTTATAGCAAGTTTGGTACTAATTGTACTAAGGTTTATACATTATTGTTCCTAAGTAAGCATAATACTCCCGTTAGTTAGTAGCTAAATAACTCTACCGTTAAACCTAATAGGCGTATTAACGGTAAGTTGTTCCCGTTTTTTAGCCATAAACTTAGCCTTATGCAGCTTATTTTGCTCTGTGTTTATAAAGGTCTTATCTGCTAGGAATAGGGTATTGTTAGTTTATAGGCCTATAATGCCGAAGGGTTTGTTGCTCTGTAGGAGATAGGGGTTATATATAGACTGGTTTATATGCAACTGTTAGATGTAATGTGAGTAATATATCTTAAACTAGTAGTTACCAGCTTCTGGTACTCTATAAAGTGGTTTTATAACCTTTAAAACGGAGGCCTTGTTAATCCTAAGTTACTTAATTAGCTTATGTGGAGGTCGTACGTAGAACTCTTAATTTAGTATGGTAGTTGATTATACGTAGGCCTGTGAAATATCTTAGAGGTAAAGTTATGCCTATAGAAGCTTTATAGCGGCGATATAGAGAATTAGTTATTAGCTGACTTGTTAAATAGTTAGTAATTAGGTAAGAACTAGTTCCTTTTCTAAGTTATTATAAGCTTATATGACTAGTTGGGATTTTTTAAAGGCCTTATTAGTTTTCTTGTTCTTAATCTTATTAACAAATCGTGAATTAAAGAGTTGTATGTCTTGTAGTATATCCGTGAGTCTTACAATCTTAAAAACTCCCTTCTTAAGTAGGCTGGTAAGCTCCTTCTATTAGGAGGCGCTAAATTAAGTACTAAATTGACTGTTATCCTATAGGTAGATAGTAATGTCAGCTATAGCCATAAGTAGAGGGTATTTGCGAGGGTGTCCTCTACCTTGTTTTGGGGGTTATTACTAAGCCTTAGTAGGTCTCTCTAAGATAGTCTTAGGAAGGACTGACCTAAATAGAGGTTTAGGTGGTAATTCTGGTCTAATAATCTACTCCTGCGATTTAGTTGCTTAAAGATAGGGTTTTATAACCGTAGATTAAAAGGCTATAGGTTCGCTAAATAGCTTAATAGTGCATATTTCACCCTTAATAGTAAGTAAGGTAAATGGCCCGTCCTAATAGCCGCTTTAGCCGGTGTTTCCTTCTCTCTAGACTAAAACGGGTGAATTTGGTGGGAGATTATAAATTGCATTAGTATTGGGTCCGTTTTGCATATTTAGCGCGTTAGCGATCTGTTGTTTAGCTTACAGCTTCTATATCTCTACTATAGCCTTTTTAATTGCGGTAGCGTGTTATATAACTATAGGGGATAGTGCATCAGATTTAACTATTTGGGGGTAGGCTCTAAAGACTAGAAGTATGGGAACTAGTTCTTTAGGGCTAGCTAAATTGTTAATTGCTTTAAACGCTATTTAGAGTCCTATCTCCTTATTAATTTTAGGGATTTTAGTTATAATAATCTAGTAGGCTCGCTGTAATGGACTATGGTAGCGCTCTACTATTTTAATAGAGTTATGTGCTTTAACTGGTACTCCCTTTATACTAATTCCCATAGTGGTGGCGTATTGCTTGAATTCCTTGCTGATGAAGTTCTTTTTAGTATTGTAGGTAATTAGATCTAGTGGCCCTAAGTAGGTATTAATCTAGCATATCCATAGAATATCCTATATATATTTGGCGCTAATGTCTTATAGCTATCTACCGGCTTAGAATCGCGTTCCTTTATTAATAACGTATAGGAGGGGTAATCCGCTGATGTATATAATGTTAACAATAATATTATAGTTAAAATTAATGTTGTCTTATAGGGTAAAGCGGAATCTGCCTAGTAATTTGCTAAACTTCTAACAGTGGTGGTAGAACTTGGTTAGATGCTTAATAGCCATTCTATTAGTTTTATAGCCAGTATAGTAGAGTAGCTTTTATAATTTCTTAACTAAGGGATGTCTAAATTGACAATATAGGCGCTATAGCTCTATATCTATTAAGTAGCAGGGGTTCGCGTTAAAGGATTTAGATAAGTATAACTATAGTAATAAGCTCTATAGGAGAAATGGGTAGCCAAACCGTCGCACTACTGGCACTTTTTTAGTGTGAGTGATAATAACGTTTCTAAGGTTGTTATAGTAGATTTAGAGTCTGTCTATATCCGCTAAACAGAGTAAGAAGGGGGTATCTATATAGATAATATAAAACTGTATCTTACCTATAGGGGTAAGAACGTCCGTAGTTCTAATGGAGGTAGTAATTCTAATACCAAACTGCACGTTAACTTGTCCTTTAGTTAAGGTATTAAATCTTATAGATTGGTCCACATTCTATAGTGCCTGGAATTATCTATAACCGGCCATAGACTTCTTTAACGTATTGGTATTAATTATAACTCCTATAAATATTATGGAAGTATAGCATAAAGCGGTAGTTATTATATTGTAGTTAAACGGGTTAGTTTCCGTAGTAGGTTCCATGGGGGTTATAGTAAGTAAGTAAGCGCAAGCCTTATTGGCTAGTTCTACGCTTATAGAGGTTGCTTTATCTATAGTAAGAGTCCCAAATAATATAAGGTAGTAGCCGTTAGGGTCTTCTAATTCTTCCTTGCTGTTGTTATTATTAGTGTTTTTGTTAGCGTCTATATCTAGCATAAGAGCTTTAAAAGTCTTATTGCACTTATTATTGTCGTCTCCTTTATAGTAGATAGTGTATTATCTAAAGCGTTCTTTAAAGTTACCGTTACGGCCCTTATTACTGTTAAAACATCTTTTATACTTATCTTTAGAACGGTTCTACTCCTCCTCTATATATTTCCATAAGCGGTAGGTCTCCTTTTGGCAAATATAGCACTTAGTCCTTAGGGATCTGACGGTATTTTGTCTATAAGAGCGGGTTCGGTTACAGTTGTTATAGATATTACGGCGGTATATGCGATCCGTAAAGTAGGCTCCTTAAGACGGTCTTATTAAGGCCTAGGAAGGGTATTCCTTCTTCTATATAACTATAGAAGATTGCAACTTGCTAATTAACTAGGAGAGGTCTTTAGAAGGGTTAGAAATAGCGATACGGCATACTAGTACTCCTTAGTAAGTGGTGACTAGCTTATTTGTAAGGAAGAGGTCTGTACGAAATTCTAGGTGTAATCCATGGCGATGTTTTAGGAGCTTATTAAGGAGTAGTTGGAAACTCTAATAGATTTGCTTATTAGGGTTCTTGTTAATAATTCCTTAGAAGTTAGTGGCGTTCTATTTAGTGAGATTTCTCTAATAGTACTCTGGTCCTTTAAAGAAGTAACGTATATGGTTGTATGCCTTAGTAAATAATCTAGTTAAAAGGCTGCTATTGTAGTAGTGATCCTAAGCAAGTCCCTTTAGCATAGTTAGGAATGCAGTTATATAGCCTTTAGGAGGTAGACCAGCTCTCTTATAGATATTATAGAAGATAGTTAACTTAAAGTTAAAGCTATTACTTACTCCATTATACTTCTAGTCGTCTGTATAGATCTTAGTAATAGTAGCTACCTCTTTATTATATATGGGCAGGTGCATAGTAGGGTTGGTATTGGTAGTACTAGGGTGAAGATACTGGGTAGGAGGAGTACTAGGTAGGGTAGAAGTAATTACTAGAGGGAGGGTAGAGGCAGTTGCCGTAGGCAATAATTGCTAATTCTGCGTCTGTAGGAGTTAAGTAAGGAGGGTAAGTAGTTAATCCTAGGTAGAGGTAGGTGCAGCTTGCTATTAGGTAGCGGTTGGTGCAGTTTGCTAGGGTATAGATATAACAGCTAGTTGGGGTATTGTAGGGGTAGGTATTTGCGTTCTAGGTGTTGTAGCTGTAGCTATAGGCTGAATTATAGGCGTTGGAGGTAGTGGAGGTAGTTGATAGTTTATAGGCGTTGGTACTGTATGGGAAGGTAGTAGGCTATATGGGGGAGTTGTAGGAACTAAATAGGCTATAACTGACAGGGTTATAGCTTAATTTAATATTAGAGCTGTTTATGTCGAGTTAAGTTGTTCTTATAGTGCCACTATAATTATAGGGCTGACTTCCTTAAGAGCTCCTGTGATTTCCTTATCTGTTCATTTATAAGGTTCCTCTTCTGTAAGGACATTATATAGAACCTTATAAAGTGGGTATCTGTTGCTGTGTGTGGCGACATATACTCCTCTTTAGAGTAGGTAAGTACGGAGCTTTGCTCTAGTAACAGAGCGTATCTTTCTAAAGTCCTTAATGGTAAAGCCTTTAAATTCTTCTTGGAATAGCGACTATAGTATATAGTCCGTAAAGTTCTCATATATATACTCATAGATTTTCGTTTCCATATATTCTTCTAGGTCTTCCTCTAAGGTAGTTGCTATATTAATCCTATAACCATATCTGGCGATTCTCTCCTTCTATTTAGGATCCATCTTGTTGTGCAAAGCAGTATACTAGTCCTTGTGTATATTGTAGTTCAAGGTTAAGGTTAAGGTTAAGGTTGGGGTTAAGGTCAAGGTTGAGGTCGTTGAGGTAAGGGTGTCGAGGTAAGGGTGTTTAGGTATATACGTCCTTTACAGCCGTCGGGCCTGTAAAGTATTCTTAGCAAGACTGCGATTCTCTTAGCGATCTGTTATATTGGCTATAAGGCCAGTACAAATTCTCTTAAGCTTAAGGGAGGTTGTAATCTTCTCCAAGTAAAGATACAATTCTCTAGGCAATCTGACGCGTTAGTAGTTAAGCTGATATATGGTTTTAAGCTTCGAGGGTAATATAGCTTTCTCCTTTAACTAAAATAGATAAGGCTAGGCAATCCGTGTACTGTTTCCAGTACGGTTCTTAAGCTCTAGCTTATTGCGTATTTCCTAATCTGTACGTCTACTGATTAGTGTCGGTATACTCGCTTTATCAACGTGCACAAATATCACTGTATTGTGATACGTATACGGTGTTAAAGTTGGTAGTTGATTTATTGTCTAGAAGTAAGGGGTTGCTCCAAGGTTAGGTTAGCTAGTCTCGCTTCGTGGTCTTATGACCACGTCACATAACTAACATTCCGACAGCTAGGTATATAGGTAAATAAGAAGTTAATAATATAACAGTATAAGATAATAACTGGTGGAGTAGTTGCCTAACAGATTAACTCTAATTATATTCTAAGATTCACTATAAGGAAAGGAACTATCTAGGTAGGGACTATGGTCCTTTAAATACACATCTATACTCCTAAGAAACTCTCCTTATACGTAAGGTACGTAAGGTACGTAAGGTATATAAGATATCCCTTATAGATTCTATAGAGCTTATAGAGCTTACCTTATAACCTTAGTTACCATTCCTCGTTATATAGTTCTACCGGTTCTATCCTAGACTATACCTATATTAACTAACTAGCTTCTTTTAACTTTTTTCTAAGTAGTTATAATATTATACTTAAAGCATTTATAACACTATCTCCCTTCTTTTTATCTTCGTCCTTAAAGATTTTTAATATCTCTAAGTTATCTACTAAAGGTATAATATCCGTCTAATTAATTTAGTTAATATTTTTACTTATAATACTTAAGGCTCCTTCTTCTACCTTAGCTAAGCGCCAGTCTTATACCGTAGCTGTTATACTATTACTAGGTAAGATTATACCTTCCTATTCTTGTTACGCGAAAAAGGGGTTAGTTTGCGTTATATTAGCGAGCCCTACGTCTTAACAACCTTCCTCCTATTCTAAGTATACGCGAGCAAATATATAATTATTTTATAATGTCTGTTCTGTTTCTAATACCAAATATACACGTCCTATTACTCTTAATAGTCTTTAAGTACCCTTATTAATTGCTATTAGGGTCCTAGATTTAATCTACTATTATAAAGCTTAATAATAAGCTGTTAGAGGCTCTAGCTAAGACCCACTGGCTTTAATATAATAATAAGCTTTGCCTTACTTGCATCCGTAACAAAAAGCATTATGCCCTTAAGGCCCGTTAAAATGCCCACGCTTATCCTCTTTGTCTTAAGAAAGTTTATAAGAAGGTTTATTCTAAGGAGTAGAAACTTATAAAATAAGGCCTATAGAAACTTAGCAATAAAAGAACGGATTCTCTTCTAATAGAGAGGGGAATAACTCCAAATATATTAGTAGGTGCTCCTCTTAGGTCCCCCTTAGGTAACTTATTCTTTAGCGATTTTTCTTTATTAATACTACCTAACCTATTTTCTTTTAATACTCTTATACCTTTCTTATAGCATTCCTTAAGTTGTCTAGTGGCTCCTAGGTAGTCTCTTTATAGCCTATCTACTTAACTTTATACTATATTTTATTATTAACGTTCTTATAACTAATAATTTTTAAAACTTATTATTTGTCTTCTTCTTGTCCTCTATATATATCTACCTTATAGACTAGTGGCTTAATATTCCTATATACTGGCTCTAGCATTGCGATATACTATATAGGGTAGATTTTTATTTTCTCTAGTAAGTCTAACTTGTACGTAACTTCTAAGATTTTTGCTTTAACTATAAATAGTCCTAGTCTAATATGGTCCAACTTCTTACTTAGTTATTAACTCTTAAAAATTTTGTATAGTAGCTATACTTTATCCCCCTCCTTAAGATCTAGTCCCTTAGATCTTTTAGCATTATAGTAACTTTTTATTCATTCTTATACTAGCTTTGCTATCTCTTTAAGGTAATTATAAAGACTTATTAGTGTCTCCATTCTTTCCTTAGCTATGCTACTTATTTTCTTTACTTATTATGGTAATAACAATAACCTAGACTCGTAGCCATAGTTTGCCTTAAAAGGTAACGTACCTATCCCTTTCTGCAGTGTCGTATTATATGCAAACTATATAACTGGTAATAATAATACCCAATTATTCTATATATAATTAATATAATACCTTAGATACTACTCTAGTGTCTAGTTTAGCCTTTCCGTTTAACCGTCTGTCTGTAGGTAATATATAGTTAATATTACTACTTAAACCCCTTATTCTGCTAAGAATACCTTTTAAAATACTACTATAAATCTTAGATCCCTATCTAATATAATCTTTATTAATGCTCTGTGTCTTATAAACACTTCTTTAATATAGATTCTAGCTATATCTTCCGCTAAGATTTCTTCTATACACGCTATAAAGTATCCCCACTTTATTAGCTTATTTACTATTACTAAGATCGCGTCGTAATCTTGTCCAGTAATAGGATCTTTTAACTTTAGTAACTTAATAATAAAGTCCTATAATATAACCTCCTATAGTTTCTCTAATATCTTAATAGGTTATAGCCCTCTATATGGCTTATGGCTTATTAGTTTATTTCTCTAGCAATTTAGACATTCCTCTATAACTTATCTCGCTATTCCCCAGATCCCTTAAATAATATACTCCTCTTAAAGTCTTAATACTAAGCCTATAGCTCTATTATATCCCTAAGTTATTTCTTTATAGAACTCCTTTATAAATTCTTCTACTATTAACTTTGGAACATAAGTTGCTTCTCTATTCTTATACTGCTCTAAGTCTAGATCTTCTACCTATGCTTCTTAGATCTTTTATATCTAATTACTCTCTAATAATTTATAAACTTAATCTTCTCTAGTTGCTACAACCTTTAGATAATTATACCTAATTAATCCGTTTTAATCCCTTCGCAATAAAGCCCCTAATGGCTTTTTGTTATTCTATAGTTTAGCCTTTCTACTTAGAGTGTCTACTTATGCGTTATTTATTTCCTTAGTATACTAAATTTTAAAATAATACTCTATAAGCATCTCTGCCTATCTAACCTGTCTTCTATTTAGTTCCTTTGTTATTAGAAACCCCATTAGGTTCTTATAATCTATTTTAACTATAAATAGTTTCTCTATACCTTGCAAAAATACTCTCTATTTCTTAAGTACTGCAACTATACCTAACAACTCCTTATTATAGATGTTATAGTTTAACTCTAGTAGTGTTATCTTTTAACTATAATACACTACTAGGTGCTATGCGTCTAAATACTTCTATAGTAAATATACTCCTAGTGCGAAGTTTAATGCATCTATTTCTATAACTATATCTAACTCTAGTTTATAGATTTTAAGGATTAGTTCCTAGGTAAATAACTCTTTAAGTTCTCTAAATAACCTCTTTTACTCACTTTTCTATACCTATAGTTCCTCTTTCTTTATTAGTTAAGTAAACGGCTTAATATTCTTTGACCATTATATAATAAACCTCCTATAGTAGTTGCAAAATCCTAAAAACGATCTTAACTGCGTAATATTCTTTAGTTCTTGCCAACTTACTATAGCTTCTACTTTCTTTAAGTCCATACTAATTTTTCCTAGTTTAATAATAAATCTAACAAAATTAGTCTTCCTGGTAAAGAACTCGCTTTTTTTAATTACTACTAGCATCTTTTTCTCTTATAGTCTCTTTAATACCCACTTAATATATTCTCCATGCTCCTCCTTACTTATTAAGTAGATAATAATATTGTTAAGGTATACTATAATAAATTCATCTAGGTGTTCTCCTAATATACTATTAATCCTTTTCTAAAATATTATAGGTATATTTATAAGCCCAAACTGTATAACTAATAATTTATATAGTTCTTCCTTTAACCTAAAGGCTGCCTTCTATTTATTACCTTTCTTAATCCTAATCTAATAATACGCCTATCTTAGATCTATCTTTATAAAGATCTTTATATTACCTATCCTATCTTAGATTTCGCTAATTAAGGGTAAAGGATACCTATCTTTTCTAATAATACTGTTTAACTATCTATAGTTAATATATATCCTAAGTTTTCTGTTTTTCTTTAGGATAAATAGTACTAGATATCCTACTAATAACTATAATGGTCTAATATATCCCTTTTATAAGTTCTCTTAGATAAACTCTCTAAGCGCCACTAACTTGGTTTTAGTAAGCTTATAGATTAGAAAAAACCTTAGACTTATTTCTAGTTCTAATTCTATCTTATAGTCCCATACTATATACTTTAATAGCTTTTTACTTTCTAGCAACTATAGTTTCTTACCATACTTATGGTATTTCTTTAGTACATAACTTAAGCCTTACTTGGTCTCTTTATATATTGCTCTAACTTAGTACTATACTAACTTAGTTTACTATTATATCTTGCGTTATTAAGTATCTCTAATATTAACCTAACCTATAATCCAATTAATCTTTAGATTGTATTCCTGTAATTAAGGCATTCCTAGTATTACCTTATCCTTCCCTAACGGTAGGATATCAAAAGACATCTTAACTAGTCTCCCTTTAATAGTTAACTAAATAGGTTCTATTTAAAGGTTAATAATGCCTCCTCTATAGGCTATCTAATCTCCTAAAATTGCTATTAACGGATATAGGTATTTTTTCTGTCTATATAGTAACCCTATCCTTTCTACTGCTATTAGCAATATATAGTTTCTTATTACTCCACTATCTACTAATACTTTAAACTACTAATCTCACCATTTAACTTATAGGTTTAAGTATCGTCCTTTAATTCCTTTAAGGGTTTAAGGCTTTACTACTAGCTCCCTCTAGTCCTATAGGCCTCCCCTTTTCCTAACTACTGGCTACTAGATCCTATTTATACTTAGTTCTCTTTTAGCCAATACTTAGTTTATTTCTTTTCCTCTATATACTATAGATAAGTATTCTCTAGATAGTTCTACCACTATTATCCCTCTAGGCATTCTTCCGTAAGGAATCTTCCTAGTTAAAATATTAGGTCCCCTTAACTCTATACTTCTACTAGGTGCTATCTATATATATACTTAGCGTCTCTATACTTTTTTTTATCCAGTGCCTAATATATTTTAGTTAGGTACTTCTAGTTTTTATCCTTTAGTGCTCTATATATGTTATATATACCATCCATATAAGCTATCCACAATAGTATATAATACGCTAGGTGACTTAAGTTAATTCTTAGCTTATTTTCGCTCTTAAGTTTAAACCTCTATCTTACTAACCTAACTATTAGTCTTTTATTTATAGGTATTAAGATTTATCTCTTGCTTCTCTAGTCCCTAGATCCCTCTTTTAGGTTCCTTAATATTATAATTAATGCTCCTTTAATATAACTTATGCGTTTCTCTATAATGGGTTAGTTTTAGATAACTTTCTTATTTAGCTATATATAAAAGTCTTCCTATTTATTATTATATTATTGCTTATACCACTTTCCGTATAACTAATTTAGTATATATAGTCTGTCTATTAGAAAGTACCTTATTATAGCTGCATTATAACAACCTTTAGTATATCTTTCTTTAAATCTGGTTGGAATCCCTAGATTCTCTTCTTATTCTAGTTTATCTAACTACTTTACTCTAGGCGTCCCTGCCTTAGGCCTATTAGTAATTCTTTATATAGGTGCTTTATCCCTTATACATCCTTATATAGCTAATCTCTTATCTAGCTTATACTCTTGCTATATAATAATTCTTACTCTAAACTTATCTATAGTTTCTTACTTTCTACGTCTTATAGTTAGATCCTTAAAGTTATCTTACTTCTTAATCTTGGTATTAACTTTTTAATCTTTAGGCTAAACACTATATTTACCTAGAATTAACGTTCTTATTTATTCCCTAAACTTATAGTTCTTAAACTTGCGTCCTATACTTATTTATTTGTCTTTAAACTAAATTGCTACCCTTTCCTATTAGTTTTTATCTATTATGGGTTCTTAGGTATATCTTATCTTATCTTAAAAATCTTAAGCGTCTTTTATCTCTTCTTAAGAATTTTAAGCCTGTGGCCTTTTACCTTTATTAAGTAGTGAGCTAGCACTAGCAGTTGTCTGCTTGCTTAATTATCTTAAAATATTACTCCTTCTATCTTATAAAGTGATGGATACTATATCCAATAGTATTATAATACCCGTTACTAAACCGTGTTTTATAATAGTCTTAGTCTCTACTTTTATTGCGTTATTAAGGTTTAAGCGCCCCTAGTTGGCCTCTTTTTCTTCCTTATTACTATTAATTAATAAGTACTCTAACTCTATTATTAGTGTTGCTAATCTTTATCCGTATATTACTATAATATCTCAATCTAGCTTATAGAGTTAATCTTATTCTTTATCTAACTCTCTAGTTCCTTTAAGTCCTTTTAACTCTAGCTTTTATAGCTAATAGCTTACGCCATACTCAGCGTCCTTATAAATTTAGTATGTGTTATTATAACAAAACATAAAGTGCTTAATTAAATACTCCTTAGTCCCGCGTAATACACTTATATCCACGCTATTATACTCTAACAATATAGTACCCTTTACTATATAGTTGCTTTAACTACCTCTATAGTCTCTAGTATAGTAACCCTTCTTTCTATAATTTATATAAGCTCTATTTTTAAACCAATTTTCTTATTATAGAGTCCGCCTAAACATCTTCTGCTGCTAAAATCCCTAGTTTAGCCTCTGCTTCTTAGTCCTATAATTACTTAATTCTTAACCTTTAGGTTTCTATAGTTTCTTATTTTATTATCTAGATTCTTTAGTACCGCTTAGGTCCATTAGCTCTAGTCCACCATTTTATAGTTTTTAACTTTAACTTTATTAATGCGTGCTCTACGTCTTATAGAACTATAGAACTCTATCCTGCCCTTTCTTAGCTTGTTCCCTTTAATGGATCCTATTATTAATCTTTATTAATTAATCTATTAACTCTTATAAAGTTTCCATATCTTCTATTAGGATAATCACGTCCTAGACTTTAGCCTTAAGTCCCTATTTATACTATGCCATAAGCGCCCTATTATTCCACTTAACCTATATTATAATTGTCTAAAACTACGTTATGTACTTAATTACTAAAGTGCGTTATACTAGGTTCTAAAGTTTTCTTTTTACTGTGGTTGTTACTTCTAGGTCTCTAAATATTTATATTAGTCTTTCCGCGAACCTATTTTAGTTAGTAAACATAAACTATACTTTTTAATTAGTAGTTGTTATTCTATTTATTTAGATTTTGGTAAGGTAAGATTTAAACCATTTAAGTACTTTTCTAGTTAAGAATAATCCTACGTACGCCACTTGGTCTATAAGTATTACTAACTTAGCTCCTTCTTGCATAATCTTAAAGTATATCTATGTAAGGAATTTTTTAAGTTTTAATTTCTCCCCTAAGAATCGCTTAATTAATAGTAGCTTAACCTTTACTACTCCAATTCTATTAAGTCGGTCTTTAAGTATTTAATTATTATCTGTTATTTAATTAACCATTTCTTATAACTAACCTACTATAACTAGCTGCGAATCCATATCTTCTATACTAATGTCTCCTCCTATTCCTAAGGTCGTAGCTATTATAGATTGTATTGTAACCAGTGCCTTTAACGGTATCGTAACTTGCACTTTAGGTGGTATATTGTTTAACTTTATTAATACTATAACTAGGTAGTAAATATATAACAGAGCCTTGTAGTAGGTACTATAGTAGACTTATTAATAGGCTAGGTGTGTAGGTAAATAAGAAGTTAATAATGTAATAGTATAAGATAATAACTGGTAGAGTGGTGGCCTAATAGATTAACTCTAATTATATTCTAAGATTTACTACAAGGAAAGAAACTATCTAGGTAGGGACTGTGGTCCTTTAAATACATATCCGTACTCCTAAGAAACTCTCCTTATATATAAGGTACGTGAGGTATATAAGGTACGTAAGATGTCCCCTATAGATTCTATAGAGCTTATAGAGCTTGCCTCGTGACCTTGGTTACCATTTCTTGTTATATAGTTCTACCAGTTCCATCCTAAACCGTGCCTATATTAACCAACTAGCTTCTTCCGACTCCTCTCTAAGTAGTTGTAATATTGTACTTAAAGCGTTCGTAACACCAGAAGCTAGTGTATATGGGCTATTAGACATCTCTCTCCATAAGCATACTTGGCTGCCGTATAACTATAAACTAGAAAGATATAAGAAGAATAAGATCTATTACTGTAAATACTATATAGATCTACTATATGGCGGAAAATCTATAATAACCCTTTAAAATTGCCTTAAAAGCAAGTATTAAATTAATTATTAGTTAACGGCCTAGGCATTTATATAATAGTAAAGACGCAGCTTAAGGAGTTATATAAGAGGCTCTTAGCTATTAATTAAGGAGAAGAAATTAACCAAATTATACTCCGTAAAGTCCTTAATAAGAAGCTTATTTATAAGGCTTTTATTTTATTAATTATTATATAACATCTTCTATTCCGAATGGTTAAGTAGCTAGAGTTCCGTATACTTTATTATATTCTTAATCCTTAGTCGGACAATAGTATTATAATAGCTTATTCTAAAGTTAGTGAACTAATTAACACCTTCTAACTTTCCTAAAAAGATATTATACAAGACAAGCTTTAGGCAGTAATATTAAGTATCTATATCTCGCTAATATCTGGATATCTCTAAATAAGTATCTTCTTCTTAGAGTTTGCGCGTACTTTACTTAGCAGAATAAGTAAAAGCTTTTAAGGGCGCTTCTTGCTCTTTATATAGTATAATCTTATAACCGCAAGGATTAATTTAGAGTTCTTCTTCCTGTCCTATAGAACTTTAGAGTTATATAATAGATTAGTGTAATTATTTATAATAATACTTCTACAAATAATACTCTCTGTTATATAGTAGGTGCCTACCTAAATAAAGAAAAAAGGATTAACTAGAATCCTATTTATTAACATATCTATTACAATAGCCATATTATTAACTTTACTATATAGGCTTTTCTCTTTAAGGACGTTATTAGTATTAAGTAAATCTAGTTATATAAAGTAGAGGATAAAAGCGGAGATAAAATTAGTAAAGTATATCTAGCTATTTAGAGGGATATATTTTATTATATAGGTGTCCTCGACAAGCTTTATAACATTATTATCCATATATAAAGTTCTGTAGGTCGTATAAAAGATATTAAGGCTTTTACTAAAAGAAGAATTCCTCTTAATAATCGTATAAGATAGAATAGCTGGTTTTATATACTTAATATTACGCTCTAGAAGGATGGGGCGATTTATAAGTACTAGAGGAAGCATTAAGACACCCTTAAAGATGATAAATTAACCAACTTAGACTGGGATACGCTTTATATAATATATAAGTTTCTCTAAATATTTTATAAAGTTACCCTTAGAATATAAGGACATTAAGCGATAATTAATAGTATGCTAGATACTCTTATTCAGTACTCTAAAAATAGTCTTATATAACTCTTATTCCCCTTATCTTAGAAATCTATTAATTTATAATAGAAATACTATAAAGCTAATAAGAATTTCTGTAAGCGTATCCACGCAGGCTAGCAAGTATTTAATAAGTATTACCTTAAGTCGGATAATTCCCCCTTATACGCTGCTGTAATTATTCTTTTTCTAAGTTGTTATATAAAGTATATTAAGTTAAACTAAAAAAAGAAGTAGCAGAAGCCCATGCTTAATAGGGTTAAGGCTCTCTAGGAGATAAAGTATAGAGGAGATAGTCCTTCTACCCCTAATACTACTATATTATATAATAAGCTTCCAAAGCCAAAAGAGAATACAGACTATCTTAATAAGATTCTTAAGAACCTTTACCTTTTTACTTGGCCATAAAGCCAAAATAAATACGAGAATTATATTGTCAAGCTACTATATCCAATTTTAGGGATATTAGCTCTTAATTAGTGGTGCCAGAATTAATAATAATAACAATGGCCGAGGCTCTTATTAATGGCGATTAATATTCTATTAATACTAGCAATAAGTAACAAACCAGAGAGAGTTTTCTTAGGAGCACGTTGTATAATATCTTAGGAGAGGATGTAGCTTGGAGTAGAAAATATTAAGAAGGTAGAGTGCTCTAAGAATTAGTTACGGAGTGGAATCTTAAGTAAATAAGTGGGCTTAGAAATTTAATTTCCGAAATTAGGGGTTTATTTTTAGCCTATATTTTATTTTATTCGCTAAAAAATAAAATCCTGGTTAATGCCGATAATTTTATTTCCTTCAATTGGCTGATTTTAAACCACGCTGCCTGTTAACCATAGTCTAGGATAGAATAATAAGGTTCATATAAACGTAGTGGCGATTTTTACTATATTAACAAAATGTCAGCCGTATAAGCTGTAAAGGGCTATATTACTGGCTGACGGAGTTATTATAAGCCGTATAAGTCTATTTAGAGTTAGACTCTAACCAAGTGTCCCCTTATTAAACTATAAAGGGAGATAGGGCAAGGGTCAAACAGCTTCTGGAAAAGGGCACGCCGCATTTACTACGAGACCTTCAGGATGGGACGTCTTTACTAAGAGCTGCAAGCGAAGGCCACACAGAGGTTATACGCCTATTACTTGCTCAGGGAGCCTCTATATTGGAGAAAGATAGATATCAACGAACAGTCCTGCATTAGGTGGCTTTAAAGGAGCGCGTTAGAGCCGCTGAAGAGCTACTTACGCAGGGAGCCGACCTGTCCGCGGTAGATAAGAATGGATCTGCGCCACTGCACTTAGCAGTGCAGAGCCGGTCTACGCATGGCGACATTTCTCTTGGATAAAATAACAGCTATATCTGCCAAAGATTATCGAAAACGGACGGCTCTGCACCTGGCAGCTGAAGGCGGTATCGCAGAGATGATCAAGATGCTGATTAGCAAAGGAGCTAACGTTGCTTGTGCGGATGAACTTGGCCGCACACCATTACACTATGCTGCTCAACTAAAATACGCGGCGGCGACCAAGCAGTTAATGGATGGAGACGCAGTGTTATCTATCACATACTACTACCCTTTGCGAAAGTATTGCGAAAATCAAATTAAGCGAGCCCCGCACACACAGCATTGAATTTAGGTGATCTCACCATATAAATCGTATGACTACCACGCATACTACGCTCGCCGTTCTTTAATTACTTACGAAGCTTAAGTATTACATTGTATTGCTTATATAGCTCGATTTTCTGGTGTTGCAGGCGCAATGGTAAACCGCGATAGCCTTCGGAAACGAGCTGCTAGTCAATCTATAGAGTCTCCTTAAGTAACCAAGCGCAATACTACTGCCCCCTTGTATGTAGGCCTTCGTACTATCCTAGCTCGTTGCCCACTCCAACCGCTTAGTTCTGGCGAGGAGGACAAGGATAAGGATGAGGATAAGGAAGAGGAAGAGGAGGGGGAGGCCTAAGAGTTGGATGAGGATTTAGATTAGGGCGAAGATAATAAAGACGAAGACGATGCAGGCCTAGTTAATCTAGATATTTACTAGCCACCTTAAGAGCCGCCAGATGAGGAAGTAGGCTTTAGGACAGCAAGTAGGCGTATTATTCAACCAAGTCGAGGAGCTACCGAAGCTCTTAAAGCTATTAAAATCGTACAAATTACTAGAGCTACTAAGGCGTCTAAGTTAACTTGGCGTACTAAGAAGCCTACTAGGGGTTTAAACTAGAAGAGTTTAAATCTAAAGTTGACCTCTAAGAAGAAGCCTACTAAATTAGTAAAGACTTTAAAGGCTTTAAAGCCTCTACTAAGACAAAAGGATGCACCTAAGGAAGCTATTATAATAGGTTTAAGCTTGCCAGCTCCCTCGGAGCCTAAGGTAGTATTTTAATACTATATAGCAATCTGGAAAGCTTGGGTAGGAGAGGAAGATCTTGCTTCTACTTCTGCGTAGTATATAGTTGGTGGAGAGTTTCTTAATAAGATTGGTTTCTGGATTAATGAGGTTAAAGCCAATATAGTAGGCAGATCCTTTAAGGATAAGTATTCTATTAGGGCGACAGCTTTTTATAATCGCATTATAGCTCGCGATATGGTACTATAAGATATTTACTCTACTAGGCACGTCTACAACCTTTATAAAATTATCAGAACGTGGCATGCAGAGGGCAGGAAAGGGCTATATATAGAGGTGGTAGTTATATTAACTAAGAAGCCTATACCGGAAACTATATTAATATACGCCTCTCTTTATGCCCTTAGTGTTGAGGCGCTCTAGAGAGCCTTGCTAGCAAGTATACTTTTATTAAATATTCTTAAGGCTAGAGCTACATCTAATATACCTAAAAAGAAGGGTAAATTAAGTGCTACTATTGCCTAGCGCCTTTCTCTACCCAATAATATTTTATTAGAAGTTCTCACAGGAAACCTAGCTCCCTTAATAGCCTTCTAATAGCCCTACTAAGTGAAGATCTGTTCAAATAATAGAGGCACCTATTAGGTAAATAGGAATATAGAGCTGCCCTATTTCTATTACCCAGTTAACCACTTTGTATTAAAGGCCTGGGGCAAGCAGATTAAGGATAGCAAAGCTTTTAAAAAGGAGCCTCCTGCGCCGCTTGCCGTACGCCTTTTAGCCAAGAATGGGGCCACGGGAGGCAGCGGTAGTAGTAGTAGTAGAGGGGGGGGTGGCAGGCGTATAGGCTAGGGGGCTATTTTTAAGCAGGAGCTAACGATTTTGGCTACTATCCTCCCTACAGTTAACCTAACTACCCCCCCTAAGGGCCACTACCTACCTACTATATAACTACCGGAGTGTAATAGAATCCATACTAGGCACCTATATAAGCACCTTAGCAGCCTCCAGTAACTCTGACGCTGGTAGCTACTATATAGGCAACGCCAGCGGCGCCGCCAACTAGCCTTATTAATAGCGACTTGGATTCTAAGAAGAGGCTTCACGAATTCTTTAATTAGGTAAAAAGGTAACCTAGCTAGGCAACTCTAAAGCTTATAATAGAGCTTAAGACTGTTTTTAATACACTTATTAATAACTTCTATAACTTAGAGGCGCTCCGCTTAGGAATATCCAAGTAGGTATAGGTAGATAAGTTAGGCCTTGCAGCAGGCCTCCTACCTTAATTAAGGTGTAAGCTTAAGACCTTTTAAGCAAACTAAAAGGGACAGTAAGTTTTTAATTTCTATAAGGGCACCGCCTAAATTTAAAAGATTGTACTCCTAACTAGTTATCTATTAAGTAGCTAGCCCGTTAAAAGTGTCCTTAAGCTAAATAATAGATTCCTATACACTGTACTCCAAATTGCAGGAACGTACTAAAGCTCTTATAGTCCTGAATTAAGTAAACGTTTAGTCAAATCCACGCCTTTAAGTCGTAAAAGGAAAGCTTAATTGGGTTAAACTCTGGGCAGTATAGAGGAAGATACTTAATAGAGATATTGGCGGCAGCACAGAGCTCTATAAATTCCTATACCTAGTTAGATTATATAGTTATAATATATATATAATTACTCTCTTACCTAACTTTTATGTATTAAGGCGTTATCCAACACCAAGACTATATAACTAGGTATATATTATAGTAGAATAGAAGACTTAATCTAGGCGTTAAATATTTTAGAAGTAATTAAGCCCTGCCATATAAGAGTCTTAGGGAGAAAGCTGTTAAGTAAATATATAGGTAGAATACTCCACCGTTCTAAGCGCTTAATTAATACTGTATCAATCGCAGGAAGGTTTATAGGACTTTAACCAAACTTCCTATAACCAGTCCTCTCATTGGCGCCTAACTCGTCAATAAATATAAGGCAATTAGGGTCCTATATGCATTGGCGTCCCTTTTAGGCAGCACGAAGATCCTTAAATCGCTCCTATGCTCTACGCTATACAACCTTCCTACTCCACCTATTACGCTTAAGAGTCCTCTATATTAACAATATTGATACCACAATATTATAATCGTCCCATAGGAACCAGGCCATCTTATTAAGGTAGGTAGTAGGGTAATCTTCTAGGTAGGCAAGAAGCGCCTATATACGAGATTAGTACACCCAACACTATAATATTATATGTTACAAACTTGCTTATATTCCGCCTATATATTACTTAGTTGCCCAATCTTAAGATTTAGGGGGGGGTATGGCTCTCTATAGAGGTCCAAGTTAAGTTGGATACAGTATATAGTTAAAAGGTGTAACTTTGTAGCTGCCGCAATACATTTAACCGTCCAATCAAATAGAAAAGCTACCAAAATTTAATGGAGCTGCCATTTAGGAATCCTTTTAGGTATAGAAGACAGATATAAGCGTTGCAAGCATAGTATGCGTGGTAGTTATATGATTTATATGGTGAGATCACCTAAATTCAATGCTGTGTATGCGGGGCTCGCTTAATTTGATTTTCGCAATACTTTTGCAAAGGGTAGTATGCTTTGCGAAAGTATTGCGAAAATCAAATTAAGTGAGCCCCGCCCACACAGCATTGAATTTAGGTGATCTTACCATACAAATTATATGACTACCACGCATACTACGCTTACTGTTCTTTAATTACTTATAAAGCTTAAGTATTACATTGTATTGCTTATATAGCTCAATTTTCTGGTGTTGCAGGCGCAATGGTAAACCATAATAGCCTTTGGAAACGAGCTGCCAGTTAATCTACAGAGTCTCCTCAGGTGACTAAGCGTAATACTACTACCCCTTTGCATATAGGCCTCCGTACTATTCTAGCTTATTACCTACTTCAACCGCTTAGTTCTGGTAAGGAGGAAGAAGACGAGGACGAGGATAAGGACGAGAAGGAGGAAGAGGACGAGGAGGCCCAAGAGTTAGATAAGGATTTAGATTAGGGCGAAGATAACAAAGACAAAGACAACGCAGGCCTAGTCAATCTAGATATTCACTAGCCACCTCAAGAGCCACCAGATAAGGAAGTAGGCTTTAGAACAGCAAGTGGGCGTATTATTTAACCAAGTCAAGGAGCTACTAAAGCTCTTAAAACTGTTAAAATTGCACAAGTTGCTAGAGCTACCAAGGCGTCCAAGTCAACTCGGCGTACTTAGAAGCCTACTAGGCGTTCAAGCCAGAAGAGTTTAAATCCAAAGTCAACCTCTAAGAAGAAGCCTACCAAATTAGTAAAGACTTTAAAGGCTTCAAAGCCTCCACTAAGACAAAAGGATGTACCTAAGGAAGCTCTTACGATATATTCAAGCTCGCCAGCTCCCTTAGAGCCTAAGGTAGTATTTCAATACTATATAGCAATTTGGAAAGCTTAGGTAGGAGAGGAAGATCTTACTTCTACTTCTATATAGCGCATAGTCAGTAGAGAGCTTCTCAGCAAGATTAGTTCCTAGATTAATAAGGTTAAAGCCAATATAGCAGGTAGATCCTTTAAGGATAAGTACTCTATTAGGGCAACAGCTTCCTACAATCGCATTATAGCTCGCGATATAGTACTATAAGACATTTACTCTACTAGGCACGTCTACAACCTTTTTCAGATTATAAGAACGTGGCATACAGAGGGCAGGAAAGGGCTATATATAAAGGTGGTAGTTATATTAACTAAAAAGCCTATACCGGAAACTATATCAACATACGCCTCTCCCTATGCCTTTAGTGTTAAGGCGCTCTAGAGAGCCTTACTAGCAAATACACTTCTATTAAATATTCTTAAGGCTAGAGCTATATCCAGTACACCTAAAAAGAAGGGTAGATTAAGTGCTACTATTACCTAGCGCCTTTCTCTACCCGATAATATTTTATTAAAAGTTCTCATAGGAAATCTAGCTCCTTTAGTAGCCTTCCAATAGCCCTGCCAATTAAAGATCTATTTAAATAATAGAGGCACTTGTTAGGTAAATGGGAATACAGAGCTGCCCTATTTCCATTACCCAGTTAACCACTTCGCATTAAAGGCCTGGGGCAAGTAAATTAAGAACGGCAAGGCTTCTAAAGAGGAGCCTCCTACGCCGCTTGCCGTACGCCTTTTAACCAAGAATGGGGCCACGGGAGGTAGCAGTAGTAGTAGTAGTAGAGGGGGGGGGGGTTAGCGGGCGTACGGGCCAGGGGGCTATTTTTAAGCAGAAGCTGATGATTTTGGCTATTATCCTCCCTATAGTTAACCCAACTACCCCCCCTAAGGGCCACCACCTACCTATTATATAACTACCGGAGTGTAACAGAATCCATACTAGGCACCTATATAAGCACCTTAGCAGCCTCCGGTAACTCTAACGCCAGTAGCTACTATATAGGCAACGCCAGTAGCGCCGCCAACTAGCCCTATTAATAGCGACTTAGATTTTAAGGAGAGGCTTTACAAATTCTTTAATTAGGTAAAAAGGCGACCTAGCTAGGCAACTCCAAAGCTTATAGTAGAGCTTGAGACTGTTCTTAATACACTTATTAATAACTTCTATAACTTAAAGGCGCTCCGCTTAGGAATATCTAAGCAGGCATAGGTAGATAAGTTAAGCCTTACAGTAGGCCTCCTACCTTAATTAAGGCGTGAGCTTAAGACCTTTTAAGCAAACCAAAAGGGATAGCAAGTTTTTAATTTCTATAAGGGCACCACTTAAATCTAAAAGATCGCACTTCTAACTAGTTTTCTACTAGGTAGCCAGCCTATTAAAAGTGTCCTTAAGCTAAGCGACGGATTCCTATACACTATAATCTAAATTGCAGGAACGTACTAAAGCTTTTATAGTCCTAAATTAAGTGAACGTTTAGTCAAATCTATGCCTTTAAGTCGTGAAAGGAAAGCTTAATTAGGTTAAACTCTGGGCAGTATAGAGGAAGATACTTAATAGAGATATTAGCGGCAGCGCAAAGCTCCACAAATTCCTATACCTAGTTAGGTTATATAGTTATAATATATATATAATTACTCTCTTACCTAACTCTTATGTATTAAGGCGTTATCTAATACCAAGACTGTATAACTGGGTATATATTATAGCAAAATAGAAGACTTAATCTAGGTATTAAATATTTCAGAAGTAATTAAGCCTTGCCATATAAGAGTCCTAGGGAGGAAGCCGTTAAGTAAATATATAGGTAAAATACTCCACCGTTCTAAGCGCTTAATTGATACTATATTAATCGCAGGAAGGTTTATAGGGCTCTAACTAAACTTCCTATAACCAGTCCTCTTATTGGCGCCTGACTCGTCAATAAATATAAGGCGATTAGAGTCCTATATGCATTAGCGTCCCTTCTAGGCAGCATAAAGATCCTTAGATTACTCCTATGCTCTACGCTGTATAACCTTCCTACTCCACCTATTACGCTTAAGAGCCCTCCATATTAACAATATTGATACTGCAATATTGCAATCGTCCCATAGGAACCAGGCCATCTCATTAAGGTAGGCAGTAGGGTAATCCTCTAGATAGGCAAGAAGCGCCTATATATATAATTAGTACACCCAACACTATAATGTTATATATCACGAACTTGCTCATATTCTGCTTGTATATTACTTGGCCGCCCAATTCTAAGATTTGGGGGGGGATATGGCTCTCTATAGAGGTCCAAGTTAAGCTGGATACGGTATATAGTTGAAAGGTATAACTTTGTAGCTGCCGTAATACATTTAACTGTCCAATTAAATAGAAAAGCTACCAAAATTTAATGGAGCTGCCATTTAGGAATCCTTTTAGGCATAGAAGGTAGATATAAGCGTTGCAAGCGTAGTATGCGTGGTAGTTATACAATTTGTATGGTGAGATCACCTAAATTCAATACTGTGTGGGCGGGGCTCGCTTAATTTGATTTTTGCAATACTTTCGCAAAGCATAGTATCGGGGGGGCTGATTTGGCGCGGTTACGACCCGGGTTAATACGAGGTTAGGGCCACCCCTGCTGATAACGCGCCCGAACCCCGTACGAGGTCGCGCAGCGACCGCCCCCGAGTACTTTTGCACGCGATTTTGGGCGAAAAGGTATATAATTTGAGTTAAATCGGTACTTCTGGACGGTCGCGTAATGTTGCTCTGAATTTACAACACCTCAACGGGCTCTATTCCTACATTAAGGCGTCTTAGTTACTGTAGTGCAGTCCTATATTAAGATGTCTCGATCACTAGAGTATAGTCCTACATTGAGGCGTCTTGGTTACTACAGTGTAGTCCTATATCGAGACGTCTCGGTCACTAGTAGAGTCCTACATTGAGGCATCTTGGTCACTGCAGTAGTCCTATAGTAAAATAGTATTATATATATATATACTGCTTAATACGGAGCCTTTCCCTCCATTTCCCTCCCCCGCCCTAAGGGCTAGTTAGTAGTTAGATATTCTTACAAAGCCAATCCAAAGAACGCCGGCCTTGTAGCTGTTCCAGCTGGTTAATAGCCTATCTCTTATCTCTTGCCGTACCGTCTTCTACGCGCCGTCTTATATCCTTAATTATCCTACGGCGACGGCTATAGAACATAGCCTCGCCGTTAACCCGCCAGCGTGCCCCTTAGCAGCGATTAAGAGCTTTAATTAAAGGCCTACCCGCTAGCCCTAAAGTCCACTTAGTCCAGAGCTGGAAGACCGAATTACCGCCTTAAAGCATTTTATATTTCCTTGGTGGCGCCTGCAGGTTAAGGATAAATGGGAGAGATAGTTAGGTATTAGCTTATACCTGCGCCAGTAGGGGCGATGCGGATATAGTAGATGGCTAAGCGGGCGGTGCGGATATCGTAGACGGCTCGGATATTGTAGACGGCTAAGCGGACGGTGCGGATATCGTAGACGGCTGAGCGGGTAGTACGGATATCATAGACGGCTAAGCGGGCGGTGCGGATATTGTAGACGGCTAAGCGGGCGGTGCAGATATGGTAGATGTTATAGTAGACGGCTAAGCGGGCGGCGCGGATATAGTAGACGTTATAGTAGACGGCGGCTCGCCCAAAGGTGGACGTATGGACTCCGTAGGCCCTATCCAGATGCCCGTCTTCCCTTACTGGATCTATATAGGTGTGAATGATGCTAATGACCTTTCTATTTCGCCAAGGCGTTCTAAGATCGTCTGCACGCGTAATTAAACCCCCTTCATCTTAGAGATCGCGGCCTTGTGTTTTAGCTTAGCTACGGCCTTATGGGCGGGCCAGTATTTCCGCATTATTAGCTTATCTGGCGTAACTACGTTAGCTAGCGAGCTTTCTACCCACGCGGCGAACCTCCAGTACTCCTTACAGCCGAAGAGGGGGTCCTTCTATAGGGGGTGGAGCGGGAACTGCTTGCGTAGGATTACTAAGTCCTATAATAGGATTACCCTAAGCGCATAGAGGAGACGTAGAAATCCTAAGCCCGTAAGGTCAAGCCATACGACCTCATTATCGGCCCTACCTGGGTGGTAGGCCTCCATGCGTTTTAGCCAGACGTCAGTCTTAGGCCATATCTTTAAACAGAGGGCCTCCTCCGGCACCTCCCGTGCGCGGGGGAGAAAGTAGCCCTTTCTTTCCTTTGGGAAGCTGGCGATTGACCGCATAAACGCACGGGGTAGGTAGCTAAGGTAGGCTCCTGTTATCGCGTCCGTATTCCAGCGTCTGGCCCGTCTAATTTAGGTCTCCTTAACGCCGCTAAGCTCAGCATGCCGGACGCTCTGCTTGCGGGCGCTATGGGTCTTCTCCTTTGAGTAAATTCCTACCCCCTAGAACATCTTTTTATTCCATTTGAACTGCGTATAATAGCTTAGCGGCCGTTGCGGTACTTTAATACTGCCAGGGAAGACGTATAGGTTGTAGTAGTCCTCCGGCTGCCAAAAGAATGGGAAGCTCTTAGCGCCATCTTTACCCCAGCGGTTAAAGAAGTAGAAGGCTATTGCAGAGAGGGGGCAGAGGATAGGGTCAGCATTCCGTATACAGCCCATATACTCAACCTTGCCATGCTGATTCTGCTTCCCTTGTGTTATCGATATAATTATACACGGCGCTAACTCATTTGGTTTAGGCCCTTTGTTCTCTAGTTTAATAAGGACAAGGTTAGCAAGCTAAACGTCCCGTCTACTTTTACCATGGGTAACGGTAGTATGGCCTAAGGAACGGGTTAGAAAACGGCAGCCGTACGGATCGGATAGGGTATATAGTAGTAGTAATATACAAACCTAATAAATGCTCGGCAGCAGTTCGAAGGTAAGACTCGACTGAACCTAGCATCTTAGAGCCCGTCTCCTAGCACCAAGTGATCGCCCTTTTAAGCCCTTTGACGTTGTAGCCGCTAGTAATTATAAATAGGCCTTAATTAATAAAGTTAACGCGTCAAATCCGGTCCTCGTCGCGGCGGACGCTATCTAGTACTGCCGAGAGCTTTGCCCCCCGCAGCGGCTGCAAGGCCTTGCCTTCTAACTGCCACGCGTAAAGCTCAGTAATAGCAGAGACGTAGCTATTTATAACTGAGTATCGGACTGTCTCGTTGAATAGGGTGTCTAGGGCCTCCTTATCCTACATCTCCCCTTCCTCCTTTACAGCTTCCTCCCCTATAGCTGTAGCTGCTCCTGCGGCTGCCCCTGTGGCTGCCCCTACGGCTACCTTCCCCCCTAGCTGCCCTACCCGCTTAACCGTCTTCTGCCTCTTCTTTGCCCGCTCGCCATCTTTCCACATCTCTTTCCGTTTTGACTTCCGTTTTTAATAGCCAGCAGCCCGTGATTCTTGGTTAATAACTTACTGCTCTAAGAATAGGCAAAGCTTATCTTCTGTTACTTGGGCGCTGTCCGTATTGCCTTCCAGTCTCACGCACTAGTCTTCCCACTCTTTCTACTTCGGCTCATACGCCCTTGTAGTATTCTTCGAGCGCTAGGCCTTATCAATATCCTGTAGCCGCGCTGTCTGGGCCTTAAATTCGTTCTGGAGGCTATAGGAGGAGGAGGAGAAGGAGGCTAGGGGGGCTTCCTTTAACTGCAAAGTAGACTCCATATCCGCAAGAGGTTAGGGGGAAGACGCGTAAGCGCGGTATAGGTAAATAAAGCTACCAAACGCGTAAATATCAAAGGAGGAGAAGAAGAAGAGAGCTCTATATTATAGAATTAGAATTATAGCAGGCCGTTCTATATAAAATTAGAAGCCCCGCGCGAGCTAGGAGCTAGCGCGGGCACAAGAACAGGAAGAGGGTTAAAAAATGGATTGTTAAGGCGACGATGAGGTCGAAGGCGCGCGACAAGGACCTCTATACTAACCCAGTACTAACCTAGGCCTCAAAGACGCGTCCGAAAAGTAGGGGCCACCACCAAGGGGGGGGGTGATATTTGGACGATATGTCGCGGACCTTGGAGGGTTGTGCATAACCCAAAGTTACGCCAAGCTTAACCCCGACCTCCGATACCTTATACAGTCCTTCCTTTAACCTAAAGGCTGCCTTTTATTTATCTCCTTCCTTAATTCTAATCTAATAGTACGCCCACCTTAGATCTATCTTTATAAAGATTTGCGCGTTACCTATTCTATTCTAGATCTCACTAATTAAGGGTAAAGAATACCTATCCTTTCTAATAATGCTGTTTAACTGCCTATAGTTAATACACGTTCTAAGCTTTTTTTTTCTTTCTTTAGGATAAATAGTACTAGATATTCTACTAATAACTATAACGGTCTAATATATCCCTTTTATAAGTTTTCCTAGATAAACTCCTTAAGTACTACTAACTTAGTTTTAGTAAGCTTATAAATTAGAAAGAACTTTAGACTTATTCCTGGTTCTAATTCTATCTTATAATTCTATACTATATACTCTAATAGCTTTTTACTTTTTAGGCTCTATAACCTTTTCCATATTTATAGTATCTTTTTAGTATATAACTTAAGCTCCACTTAGTCTCTTTATATATTACTCTAACTTAGTACTATACTATCTTAGTCTATTGTTATATTCTATATTATTATATATCTCTAATATTAACCTAACCTATAACCCAATTAATCTTTAGATTATACTCTTATAACTAAGGCATTTTTAGTATTGCCTTGTCCTTTCCTAATAGTAGAATATTAAAAGACATCTTAACTAGTCTCCCTTTAATAGTTAACTAAATAGATCCCGTTTTAAGATTAATAATACCTCCTTTATAGGTTATTAGATTTCCTAAAATTATTA